>Ga0207695_10000122_pt1 | contig 232677 bp, 213 predicted proteins | sample KBSC54metaG_FD_184354 | JGI IMG/M metagenome (GOLD analysis project Ga0207695, IMG submission 184354) | Corn rhizosphere microbial communities from Kellogg Biological Station, Michigan, USA - KBS C5-4 metaG (SPAdes) (version 2) | ecosystem: Host-associated > Plants > Roots > Rhizosphere >...
GAAATTATGGCTCGCCGGGCGTCCCAAGGTCGACGACTGGGGATCGCGTCCCGCCGCCGAATTGCATCTCGACGACGCCGCCTGGGCGGATTGAGCGCGACAAACGCGCACAACGCTTGACCGAACGGCTCGCTTTCCCTAACCGCTCCCCCGCGCCGATATACTCGGCCCCTTCGTCTAGCGGTTAGGACGCGGCCCTTTCACGGCTGAAACACGGGTTCGAGCCCCGTAGGGGTCACCAATCTTTTCAAGCACTTAGCTTGAAAAATTGGGTTGCGATTCGCAACACGTCCAATTCTCGTCCAATATACATTTTCGGACTTTCGCGGATAGCGCAGGACGACCGTGGCTCCTGCTTCCCCGCTGCGCGCGGCCTAAGTGGGCAGCCGTTCAGGTGATTCGCTCCATCGTATGTGGTCGAAAAAGTGAGCCTAGGCGTCAGCGTCGCTGGGGCTTTGCGAGTTCATTAGCTTTGCGAAGTTGCGCGACGTCCCTCGCCTCTAATCGTGAAGGTTGGGGGAATCGGACTCTGTGACGCCGTCAGCTGATACCCGTCGCTCGCCACCTTCGCGCGCAAATTTCTGGACACAGGTAGGAAGTTCGCCCCGCGAACGGTGAATCGGGCCGGGCGATTCGCCGCTTAAACGGCAACGATCAGCATCGGACTGAAGGCAGCGATTCGCTGGGTCGAGATTTTGACGCAGCAGGTCGGTCGACCGGAGCTTTCAAACTCCGGTCGTAACGGTTGGTTTCAGACCGGCTTGGCTCCAGGCGTTCCGCACTTGGCGAACCTGCCATTGGGGGCTTTGCAACGAACGACCTTCTTCATTGCCGGAGGGCATTTGATAAACTTACCCTTTGTATCCCGACAACGCGTACCAGCCGCGGTTACAGGCGAGGCCAAAAGGGCGACCGCGGCAAAGGCCAGAGCGAAACGATACATCGGCAACTCCCTTTGTTAGGAGCGGCAAGACTGCACCCGGATGCAGCGGGCGGCAAGTCTGAGCGAGAGACGCCACTGTTCTGAGGCGCCGATCCGCAAGCATCCATCCCGTCTGCCTTCGTCAGGCACTCTAAGGATGTAAGCGTGGGGTCAGCCTTCACGCTTTCGGTTTTCCATAGTGACATCGTCGCGGAGGGTGATGACGGGGCCCGGGCCCTCATTTATCACCGCTTGGCCATGACCAAGGGCATCGCATAGGGCTTCGTGATGGGTAAGACGCCACGATCCTACAAGTACTTTGCTGAACCAACGAAACTGAGACATATATAAAACCCCAGCTTTATTAGGCGGGAGCACACGCATACTATCTCTCAGCCGCCAGAAGCCAAAAGAGGGCTGACGATATAGGTTCAGCGATTGCGGAAGGGGATAGTTCCATTCACACCGCCCGCTTCTTAGGGGCCGCGAACCTTCGGCGTTTCCTCGGCATCGGCTACCAGCCGCGCAATGTCGGCAATTCCCAAAGCTTCTTGGTCGCGCCAGCGGCCATGACGCGAAACTTCGCGGCTGTGCGTTACGCCGGGCCGTAGCGACCCAGCACGGCTGTCGTGGGGCGATACATCTTGAGGCTACGTCATCGCCCAATGCGCCCTCTACGGCTTCCAAATAGGCGCGGCAGCCATCGCTGGTCAGTTGCACGCGATCTGTCAGGCGGTCGGGCACATCGTCCATGAACCATATGGCATATTCAGCATCGCGACCGCCCACAAAGTACAAGCTGCAATTGGAGTGGTCCCTCAACCCGCCTCTCCTCCAGCCGTCTCCCGACGCGCGACGGTTTCTCTCAGGCTGGCGACGATGATCAGGGTGTTGCGCCGATCTTTCGCGATGCGGATCTCCCCGGCGGCGATCAATTCGTAGATGCGCGATCGACTGAGTCCGGTCATCGCGACAGCGGTGGGGATGCGGACGCTGATCGGCTCGATCTGGAGCTGTGCCGGGGTGTCGTAACCGCGTTTCGTCATCGACCCGCCCTCCCCTTCGCCCAAGCCTGAAACGAGCGGTCGCTCTCCAGAAACGCGGAAAGCATCGAGGGGATCAGGTCGACGATCGCCTCCTCGACGCCATAGGCTTCCTTGTACAACGCCGCATAATTTCCGAGATCGGCGTGGAGTTGGGGACTGATCTGAATAGCGAGCTTTACGGGCGTCCGGTCAGGCAGTCGCGGGAGCTTGAGATCGGCCATCACCGTGACTCCAGCCAGGGCTTGAGCACGAGGTCGCGATGCACCACGAGCCGGACCGGCGCGCCGGGACGGATCGTGATGGTCGGCTGCACCTGGAGATTGCGCGAGGTGAGCTGGTCACCTGCCCGCGACACGCTCTGCTGGGTAGACTCGCGCAAAGCCTGGACGAGATCGCTCTCGCCGCTGAACTGCAATTCGGCACCGACGCCGAGCAGTGTCGAGAGCACGACGCCCTTGAGCAGCGACCAGGTATGAAAATCTACCTTGTCGGCCAAGCCGGAATAGCCCGACGGATCGGCGGCCGGCACATTGTCGATGCGCAGCGAACTGCCGTCCGGAAACACGATGCGCTGCCAGACGACCAACGCCCGGCGCTGCCCGAATGCGACGACGCTGTCGTACGAGCCGATCAGCCGCGCGCCCTGCGGAATGAGCAGGATCTTCCCCGTCGCGCTGTCGAACACCCGCTCGGTGACCTGCGCGGTGACGAGCCCCGGCACGTCAGACCGCAGCCCGGTGATAAGGCTCGCCGCGATCACGCTGCCCGCCGACAGGGTGAACGGCGACGGCGACGGCGCGATCGGATAAGGATTGGTATCGCCGCCACGATCGGTCGCGCGGACGAAGTCAGCCTTGTGCTGTTGGCCATTGGGATCGCGATCGACATCGATGGCTGTCCTACCGGCTTCGCTTGCTTCGCTTGGCGCGACGGCGGGCGGTTCACCCGGCGTTGCCGAGGGCGCCGCACCGCGATTGCTAGTCTGGACCAAGAGACCGGACGCGCGCGCGGCCCTGAGATCGTCGAGACGCCGCTGCCGGCCATCGTCGGCGCCCGGCGGGACGACCGCGTCCTGCGATCGCGGCATCTCGGCCAACTGACGCTGACGGTCGAGGATCGGCCGTCCGAGATCGCCCGGAAGCGGCGGGCCCAGCTTGGGCACGGTACCGTATCCGCTCGGCAGCGCGCTGAGCGTATCGGTCGGCGATTTCGCAGCGAACGGCTGATCGTCGGCGCTGCCCGCAAGGCGGATCGCGTGCGGCTCGAGCGCGAACCACGCGGTGCCCACGACGCCGGCCATGGCGATAGCGACCAGCGAGACGATGACGCCGCGCTTGAACCGGATCGCGCGTGCCGGCTGTGCCCGCAACGCCAGCGTCTCCGGGTCGACCTTGGGCTGCGCCGGCAGCTCGGGTTGGGCCGCAACTTGGTCTTCGTCCTCGCTCATGACGCCCTCCGCTTGCCGCGTCCGCTGACCTCGACGTCCCCGACACGCGTGATCCGGACCACCGCCGGACGCTTTGTGCCGAGACGAAGTTCGGCCGTGTCGAAGATGCGGTCGACGACGTAGTAGCGGCCGCGCAGGCGGTAATTGACCAATTGTGCTTCGCCCTTGGCGCCGACCAAGAACAGCGGCGGCGCTTCGCCGACCGAAAGGCTCGGCGGAAATTCGATGAAGGTCTGGCGGCCATCGTCGAATGCGCGCAGCGGCCGCCATGCCGGGCTGTCGCCGGAGAGCACATAGTTGAAGTGGAGCTGGTCGACATCGAGACCGGCTGCCACCGGCGCGGCCGCGGCGGCGGCCTCCTCGGACCGCCTGAGCGCGATCAGCGCGTCCTGCGGATAGGTCCAGGACAGCGCCGACATGGCCTGTCCGACGCGGCTGGACAAGGCAAGGTGATAGGTCCGACGATCGGTGGTGATCACGAGGTTGGTGGCAAGGCCGGATGCGAACGGCTTGACCAAAACGTGCGCGCGCTTGTCGGCGCCGCTGCCGCTGGTCGTGTCGCCGATCACCCAGCGCGCGGTGTCGCCGCTCGCAACCGATACCAGCGTCTCGCCGGGCTGCAGGACGATATCGGTCACGCGCTCCGGCGCGGTGGAGACCTGATCGATGGCGCCGTCAACGAACGGCACGACCGCGCCGGCGTTGATGAACGTGACCGGCACCGGCTGCACCGTGCCAGCGTGATTGCCCGCGGCGATCGGAGCGGCACGCCCGTCCGATACCTTGGCCGAGGGCGACGCAGCGGCGGCTGCCGGACCGGTCGTCGCGATAGCGCTCGGCAGCGCGAACAGCATGGGCAAAGGTAATAGACGGATCATTGCTGGTTCTCCTGACGGGGATTGGCGGGAATGGCGGCGAGGTTGGCGTCGAGCGGCGATCCGGACGGGATCGCGGGCATTGGTGCGCTCGGGGCTGCGCTCGGCGCCGGCACGGGCTGCGCGGGCGGGTCGAGCTCGCGACTCCAGTCGATCGCGTCGATATAAATGCCGAGCGGATTCTTGCGCAGCGTGTCGGCCGAGATCGGCGGCTTCTGCTTGATCGTCAGGATCGCCGTCCAGTGCGAAACGCCGGTCTGGGCGCCGCGGTCGAAGGCGGTCTCGGTCCACTTGACCTGGAACGACTGGTCCGATGCGCGGACAACGCTGGTGACTTGGACCGAGACGGTTTTCTCGCCGATCCGCCCGAACGGATCGGCCGCGTGCGCATAGTCGCCGAGGAAAACGGCGCCGCGCTGGGTGACGAAATCATAGGCCGCGAGCCAGTCGCGGCGCATGAGCACCGGATCGAGCGAGATCGAGCGGACATTCTCGATGAATTTTGCGAGATGCCACGCAATCTGCGGGTCGGTGGGGTGAAAATCCTTCTCGGCCGGCGTCACCGCGCGCGCCTCGCCGAGCCGGTCGACCTCGACGACATAAGGCGTGACGCGGCTCTGCACCGATTGCCAGATCAACGCGGCCGACATCGCCGAGGTCAGCGCGAGACCGCCGAACGCCATCAGCCGCCAATTGCGCGCCTGGACCCGGGCCGAACCAATGCGCTCGTCCCAGAGCTGGCCGGCGCGCTGATAGGGCGTCTCGGGCTCGGGAGTCCGCCCGTAGCGCTGGACGCTTCGCTTGAAGTACATGGGGATCAATCCTCCTTTTCCTTGATGTCGGGTGTGGCGGACGCGCCGCCGCGATCGCCCTCACGCAGCGTGTGGGCGACGATCTGCTGGTGGTGGCGGGCGTCCTGCTGGCGCTTGAGCGCGCGTGCCCAGCCCGGCTGCTCCTGCTCGCCAGTGGTGCCGGCTGATGCGGATGACGGCTGCGTGCGCTCGGTCAGCGCATCGAATGCCGCCTGGCGGCCGGACGCTGCCGCTTCGCCAAGCCCGAGCGCACCCTCAGCCCGCGCGCGCATTGCATTGCCGGCGGCACGCGCCACGCCGCCTAAGCCCGACGCGACGCTGGTCGAACCGGCGCCCTCCTGGCCGAGCTTGTAGGCGGTCGAGGCCGCCGATCCCATCGACGTGCCGGCGCGGACGGCGCCGAGCGCGCCGGTGCCGATCGCCCCGGCCGCGCCGACCGCTCCGGCAACAGCCGCGCCGCCAAGCGCCGCCACACCCGCCGCGCCGACGGCGGTGCCGACTGCGGCACCGGCGCCGAGCTGCGGCGCGCCCGAGACGAGCCCCGAGGCGATACCAGGTCCGAAGATGCCGAGGCCGAACAAGGTGAGCGCTGCGAGCACCAGCGTCATCGCCTTGACGACATCGGGCTCGCTACCCTCGAGCGAATGGGCATATTGGCTGAAAAAACTGGAACCGATGCCGACGATGACGGCGAGGACCATCACCTTGATCCCCGAACTGACGACGCTCCCCAGCACGCGCTCGGCCAGAAAGCTGGTCCGGTTCCACAGGGCGAAGGGCACCAGCACGAAGCCGGCAAGCGTGGTCAGCTTGAACTCGATGATCGTGACGAACAGCTGGATGGCGAGAATGAAGAAGGCGAGCACGACCAGCAGCCAGGCGACGAGCAGGATGACGATCGTCACGACATTGGTGAAGAAGTCGACCGGACCGACCATCGTCGCAAGCTGTTGCAGCAGCGGAAAGGCGGCTTCCCAGCCGGCCTCGGCAAGCGTCCCGGGCTTAAGCAGATTGTCGGCGGTAATGGTCCCGCCGCCGGCGGTGACGCCGGCGGCGGCGAACGAGCGGAAGATGATATCGGCGAGCGTCGAGAAGCGGTTCAGGATGAACGCGAAGGCGCCGACATAGAGGATCTTCTTGAGGAAGCGCGCCATTACGTCCTGCTCGCCGCCGAGCGCCCAGAACAGACCGGCAAGCGTCACGTCGATACCGATCAGGGTGGCGGCCAGGAAATGGACGTCGCCGCCGAGCAGGCCGAACCCGCTGTCGATATATTGGCTGAACGCGGTCACGAACCGGTCGATGACGCTCAGATCGTCCATGGCGTTGATCCTGGTGAGAAAGGGTGTCCCCGCGAGGCGCGCGCTGGGAAGCGGCGCGCACGCCTGCGCGGGGTGTGGCGGCGACCTGCGTGAAGGGTGGGCGCAGCCGCCGCCACGCACCGGCGTCAACACGGCCTATTGAGGCGAATAGGCCTTGCCGTTGCCGATGAACTTCTGCGTCGCGAGACGCCCTTCCGCCTCAGCCTGGGCGCGGCTGGCGGCATCGAGCGATTGCGCACGATATTGCGCGGCCATCAGCTGCGAGATGGCCAACTGCTGTTTGGCGACGAGGGCCAGGAGCTGATTGGTCGCCTGGCTTGCCTGGAGCGCGCCCTCGGCATTCTGGCTGCGCGAGACGATCGCGTTGAGTGCGTTGGTGTCACCGGCAATGTCGCCGACCACGCCAGACTGCACCTCGACCGTCCTGGCATAGGCCGCCATCGCGGCGTCGTAACGTGCCTTGGCGGCGGCAATGCTCTGACCGGTCTTGAGCGCACCTGTGAGCCCTTGCGGGAACAGCTGGTTGAACTGGCCGTCGCTCGTCCCGACGCGAAAGCTGATGCCCTTGGCCTGATCCATCAACTGCTGGACCTGGGTCAGCGTTTGGGTCAGCGCCTGGAGTTCGGGAAAGTCGATCCGCGTCAGGTTCTTCGCCTGATTGGTCAGCATCGTCTCCTGGTTCTGGAGCTGCCGGATCTGATTGTTGATCTGCTGGAGTTCGCGCGCGGCGGTGAGCAGGGTCTGCGAATAATTGCTCGGGTCGAACACCGTGATCTGCGCCGAGGCGGGCGTCGACCACAGCGCCATGCCGAGCGACCCGGCAGCGCCGAGTGCAAGCGCGGTGGCAACGAGATGGCGGGAGAGCGGATGGGGCAGGTTTCGCTGGGACATGGAGAGCTCCTTTCGGTTTGGGGGTCAGCGAACGGGAGGATCGAACTCGGCGAGCAGGGGTGCTGCCCAGTCGAGGCCGGACGCGGTGAGAAAGCGCGCGGCGAACCCGTCGACACCATGCTCGTCGAGCAGCGCGTCGATGCGCTGCTGGATGGCGGGATCGGACGCGCCGCACAGTGCCAGCGCGACGGGGCCGAGGCCGAGCTCGAACAGGCGATTGCCGCGGGCGGATTGCAGATAATAATGCCGTTTCGGCGTCGCGCGGGCGACGAGCTCGATCTGGCGGTCGTTCAAGCCGAACCGCTCGTACGCTGCCCTCCCCTGCGGTTCGAGCGCGCGATCGTTGGGCAGCAGGATGCGCTGTGGGCAGCTCTCGATGATCGCCGGCGCGATGCTCGACCCGGCGATGTCGGCGAGGCTCTGCGTCGCGAACAGCACCGCGACGTTCTTCTTCCTCAAGGTCTTGAGCCATTCGCGGATGCGAGCGGCGAACAGCGGATGGTCGAGGAAGGTCCAGGCCTCGTCGAGAATCAGCAGGGTCGGCCGCCCGTCGAACCGCTCCTCGAGCCGGTGGAAGAGATAGGTCAGCACCGGCGCGACCACGCTCGTTTGCGTCATCAGCCCCTCGGTCTCGAAACACTGGACGTCGCCGAACGAGAGGCCCTGCTCCGCGGCGTCGAGCAGCCGGCCATAGGGGCCTTCAAGCGTGTAAGCCGTGAGTGCGACGCGCAGCGCATTCGACTGCAGGAGAAGCGCGAGGCCGGTCAGCGTGCGCTCCTCGACCGGCGCGGTCGCGAGCGACCCAAGCGCGGACCACACCGCTTCCTTGACCTCGGGGGTGACCGCCACCTTCTCGTGGGCGAGGAGCGCCGCGATCCATTCGGCGGCCCAGCTGCGCTCGGCCATAGCATCGATATTGCGCAGCGGCTGGAAGGCCAGCCCGTCGGCTCCCGCGTCATTGCCAAGGCCAAGTGCATGATGCGCGCCGCCCATCGCCAGCACCGCGGCGCGCGCGGAGAAACCCTTGTCGAAGATGTACAGCTGGGCTTGCGGATAGCGGCGAAACTGGAGCGCGATCAACGCCAGCAGCACCGACTTGCCAGCGCCGGTCGGGCCGACCACCAGCATATGGCCCACATCGCCAACATGGGTCGAAAGCCGGAACGGCGTCGCCCCTGCGGTGCCGGCATGGAGCAGAGGCGGACCGCCGAGATGGGTATTGCCCGCAGGCCCCGCCCAGATCGCCGACAGCGGCATGAGGTGGGCGAGGTTGAGGCTGTGGACCAGCGGCTGACGGACATTGGCATAGACATGGCCCGGCAGCGACGACAGCCACGCCTCGACCGCGTTGACGCCTTCGCGCACGCAAGTGAAGCCGAGGCTGTTGACGATCCGCTCGACATGGCGGAGCTTTTCGTCGGCACGAGCGCGATCATCGTCGGCGACGGTGATCGTCGTGGTCAGATAGCCGAACGAAACGTAGTCGGCGCCGAGCGCCTGCAAGGCCTGGTCGGCATCGGCGACCTTGTTGTCGGCATCGCTGTCGAGCAATTGCGCCGGCTGGTTGTACATCACTTCGCGCAGCATCGCGGTGATCGACTTGCGCTTGTTGAACCATTGGCGGCGGATCCGGGTCAGCGCCTTGGTCGCGTCGGTTTTGTCGAGCGCCACGAAGCGGGTGACCCAGCGATAGGCGAAGTCCGAGGCGTTGAGCGCGTCGAGGATGCCGGGCCGGCTGATGTTCGGAAAACCAAGGACAGTGACGGTGCGCAGATGCGCGCTGCCGAGCCGCGGCTCGAGGCCGCCCAAAAGCGGCGTATCCGCGAGCAGGCCGTCGAGATACATCGGCGTCTCGGGCACAGCGACCGGGTGGCGGCGGGTCGAGACGCAGCCGTGAAGATAGGCCAAGGTCTCGGCCGAGCTCAGCGCGCGAACCTCGGGCATGAAGCCTGAGAACAGGTCGAGGACGCGGTCGGTCTCGGCGACGAACGCGGCGAGCGCTGCGCGCCAGTCGCGGCCCGCTGCATCGTCCTCGCGCTCGACCAGCGACCGGCCGGCAGCATCGCTCGCGTCCGCCGGCGGCAGGCAAGTGAGCGTCAGATGATAGTCGCTCTCAAAATGCGCGCCCTCAGCCGCGAAGCCGGCGCGACGCTCCTCGTCGACCAGCCAGGACACCGCGTCGGGAAAGCTGCTCGCGGGATAGCCGAGCGCCGGCCGGCGCTCGGCCTCGAAGAACAGAGCCCAGCCCGAGCCGAAGCGCTTGAGCACATTGTTGGCGCGCGCGCAGGCGCCGACCAGCTCGCCCTCGGTCGCGCTTTCGAGGTCGGGCCCGCGAAACGCGAGCGTGCGCTGGAAGCTGCCGTCCTTGTTGAGCACCACGCCGGGCGCGACCAAGGCGGCCCAGGGCAGATGATCGGCGAGGCGGTCGGCCCGCTTGCGATATTCGCGCAAGGCTAGCATGCGAGATAGCTCCTCTGGCGCAAGTGACGGATGAGCACGGGCGCGAAGTCAGGGTCGCGGCGCGCAGCGAACACTGCGACGCTGTGCCCAGCCGCCCAAAGGACTAGGCCGACCAACCATTGCTGGAGGCCGAGCCCGACCGCCGCGGCGATCGTGCCATTGACGATCGCGATCCCGCGCGGTGCGCCGCCGAGCAGGATGGGCGAGCCGAGGCTGGCGTGGATCGGCGCCTCGAACCCTTCGATGTGGTGGGTGCCCGACGAGAAGGACATCAGACCAGGGCTCCGCCGCCGAAGCTGAAGAAACTCAGGAAGAAGGACGAGGCGGCGAACGCGATCGACAGGCCGAACACGATCTGGATGAGCCGGCGGAACCCGCCCGAGGTCTCGCCGAACGCCAGCGACAGGCCGGTGGTGATGATCACCATCACCGCGATGATCTTGGCGACCGGGCCCTGGACCGATTCCAGCACCTGCTGCAGCGGCTGCTCCCACGGCATCCCCGAGCCGCTGGCGAAGGCGGGTGGGCTCACGGTCATCGCCACAGCGAAGGCCAGCGCGCTGAGCGCGCGCGATCTACGGTATATCGAATTGCGCATGATCAATCTCCTTGGAATGCGCTGGGGTAATCGGCGGAAAGCGGGACGACGGCGTAGCCGCCTTGCGCATCAAGCCCGGCGACGCGGGCGATCGTGTCGACGCGGCGCGCCGAGCCGCGCCCGGCAATGAACACGACGATGTCGATGGCGTCAGCGATCAGTCGGCGCGGCACGGTGACCACCGCCTCCTGGACGAGCTGCTCGACCCGGAGCAGTGCCGCGGCCGCGCTGTTGGCATGGACCGTCGCGATCCCGCCGGGATGCCCGGTGTTCCACGCCTTGAGCATGTCGAGCGCCTCAGGCCCGCGCACCTCGCCGACGATGATGCGATCAGGTCTGAGACGCAGCGTCGAACGGACGAGGTCGGCCATCGTCACATGGCCCGCGCGGGTGCGCAGCGCGACGGTATCGGCCGCCGGCGATTGCAGCTCGCGCGTGTCCTCGATCAGGATCACCCGCTCGTCGAGATGCGCCATCTCGGCGAGCAGCGCGTTGGCCAAGGTCGTCTTGCCCGAGCTGGTGCCCCCGACGACGAGGATATTGCGGCGGTCGACAACGGCGAGCGACAGCAGCCGCGCGGCATCCGCCGACATGATGCCGTCACTCACATAGTCCATCAGCGTGTAGAGGCGGGTCGCGGGCTTGCGGATCGAGAAGCAGGGCGCGACGCTGACCGGCGGCAGCACGCCTTCAAACCGCTCCCCTGCCCCATCGCCATGCGGCGGCAGTTCGGCCGAGACGATCGGCGATCCGGCATGGACCTCGGCCCGTGCGTGGCTGGCGACCAGCCGGATGATGCGCTCGACCTGGGCGGGGTCGAACCGCACACCGGTATCGCTGCGCCCCTCGCCGAGCCGGTCGAGCCGGAGCGCCCCGTCGGGGTTGATCATCACCTCGAGCACGCAGGCGTCGGCAAGCGCGGATGCGATCGCCGGGCCCATCGCGGTGCGCAGCATCGCGCGGCGCCGTCCCTCGGAGACGGTGTCGGGGGCGGCACTCACGACTCTTCCTCCGGCGGATCGTTCCTGCCGAACGTCCGCTTGCCGGTGGCGAGCTGGCGCCCGAGCTGGCCGACGAATTGCTCGAACCGGGCCATGCCAACCGCGCGAGCGGCGGTGTCGGCGTCGGGGAGAGGTGCTGTGACCAGCAACTGGTAGCGCACGAACAAAGCGAAGCTTTCGAGCAGCACATGCATGTCGCGGCGGACGAGCCCAAGCTCGCGCGATAGGCGGTCGAGCCGGCCCTTGAACAGGTCGTCGATTTCCTTGGTCGCCTGGCGGGCGAGCCAGGAGCGAACCGCGTCATTGACCAGCCGCGATTTGTTGCCGCCCGGGCGCGAGGCGAGCGCTTCGAGCGCGTCGCTCAGCTCGCGGTCGATATAGAGGTTCTGGCGCACCTTCATGATCCCAGCCCCGGAATGAGGTCGCGGTCGGCGCCTTCGGTGATCGCGTAGCCGCGCACGGCCGGCGCCAGGGCGCGGGCCTGCTCCATCGCGCGTTGGTCGGTCGGGACATTGTCCTCGTCGTCGAGCGCAACCTGGGCAGCTGGATCGGCGTCGTTCGACCGTGCCGGTGTCTCCTCGGCCAGGCCGGGATGGCGCTGCTGCTGTATGCCGCCATCCTCCTCGCCAGCGGCCATGTCCGCGGCGCGGGCGAGCCGGGCGTCGGGCAGCCGCGCGAAGCGGCCCCAGTCGTTCGAGCGTGGCACCGGCCGGTCGGCATAGCCGTCATCCGCGAGCATCGGCGGCGGCGCGACGCGGTCGCGGAAATTGCGGTCCTCAAAATAACGCAGCTTGGTGGCGCGGATCGGCGCGAGGCCCGAGACCAGCACCAGCTCGTCGCTCGCCGGCAGCTGCATGACCTCGCCCGGGGTCAGGAGAGCGCGCGCGGTTTCCTGGCGGCTGACCATGACGTGGGAGAGCCAGGGCGCGAGCCGGTGCCCGGCATAGTTGCGCATGGCGCGCTGCTCGGTCGCCGTCCCGAGCGCGTCGGAAATGCGCTTTGCGGTGCGCTCGTCATTGGTCGCGAACGCGACGCGGACGTGGCAATTGTCGAGGATCGCATTGTGCTCGCCGTAGGCTTTCTCGATCTGATTGAGCGACTGGGCGATGAGGAAGGCGCGGATGCCGTAGCCGGCCATGAAGGCAAGGCTCGTTTCGAAGAAGTCGAGCCGGCCGAGCGCGGGGAATTCGTCGAGCATCATCAGCAGCTGATGGCGGCGAGCGCTCTCCTCGCCTTGATCGAGCCGCTCGGTCAGCCGGCGACCGATCTGGTTGAGCACCAGGCGGACGAGCGGCTTGGTGCGGCTGATGTCCGAGGGCGGAATGACGAGATAGAGCGAGACGGGCCGCGCGCCCTGGATGAGGTCGGCGATCCGCCAGTCGCAACGCGAGGTGACCCCGGCAACGGTCGGGTCGCGGTAAAGCCCCAAAAACGACATCGCGGTCGACAGCACACCCGAACGCTCGTTCTCGCTCTTGTTGAGCAGCTCGCGCGCGGCCGAGGCCACAACCGGATGGACGCGCGGCGCATCCTGGGTGCCGAGATGGTTAGTTGACATCATCCGCCGCAACGTCGCGACGAACGAGCGTTGCGGGTCGCTCAGGAAGGTCGCGACACGCGCGAGCGTCTTCTCTTCCTCGGCATAGAGGACGTGAAGGATTGCCCCTACCAGTAGCGAATGGCTGGTCTTTTCCCAATGATTGCGGCGTTCGAGCGCGCCTTCCGGGTCGACCAGGATGTCGGCGATGTTCTGGACGTCGCGCACCTCATCGGCACCGCGGCGGACCTCGAGTAGCGGATTGTAGCGCGCCGAGCGCGGGTCTGTCGGATTGAACAAGAGGCAATGCGAGAAGCGCGACCGCCAGCCGGCGGTCAGCGTCCAGTTCTCGCCTTTGATATCGTGGATGACTGCCGAACCGGTCCAGGACAGCAGGGTCGGCACGACCAGGCCGACGCCCTTGCCCGAGCGGGTCGGCGCGAAGGCCATGACATGTTCGGGGCCGTCGTGGCGCAGATACAGGGCGCCGAACCGCCCGAGCAGCACGCCGCGGTCGCGGTGGAGCCCTGCCCGCTCGACCTCGCTAGCCGTCGCCCAGCGTGCCGAACCATAGGTCGTGACATTGCTGCGCTGACGCGCGCGCCATAGCGAACCGAGTACCGCCGCGCCGCATCCAAGAAACCCCGAAGCTCCGGCGAGCATGCCGGCCTTGTCGAAGACGCGCGGCGCGTAAGCGTCGTACGAATACCACCACCGGAACAGCGCCCAGGGACGATAGACCGGCACCTGCCCGACGATCAGCCAAGGCCGGCCGAGCTCCGGCTGATAGGCGAGCATCGCCGCCGCCCATTGCGTCGCGGCCCAAAGCCCGGCGATCACAATGGCGAACACGACGAGGATCTGACCGATCAGCAATTTGGTGGGGGTCACGATATCGCTCTCCGCCGGGACGATTCCCGACGAGCGATGACTCCCCGATCCCGCGGCCGAACGACATGGTGCCCAGCGGTGCCTAGCGGCGTTTTACGGAGGTTTACGGAAGGCCGACTGGCGCGAGCAGCCGTCGGGAAGCGCCGCTATGCGTGACGTACAAGTGTGCGACTGCCCGGAATCGGGGTCTCGGACCTGACGCTACAGCCCGGCAGTCTGCCGCAGGTGCGCGAGCCGCTCTTCTGAAACCTCGGACACGATGTCGCGCAGACGGCGGACCGAGGCCAATATCGCGCTCAATTCGTCGGCGTTGATCTCATAGGCGGTCGAATAGCGTGCCTCGACATAGGCACGCTTGAGCAGCTGGAATCGGCGCCGATCGATCCGGTGGTCGCGCGGCCAGGCCTCAATCAGGCGCGGTTCGCTGTCTTCAGCGAGCGAGCGCAGAAACTTGATGTTGTGCGAGCGCGGGAAATAGAGCGTCCTCACCAGCAGGAAGCAGATGTAAGCGCGCTCTGTGGCCTGGTGGAGAGTGAAGGCCGCGTCCTTCAGCTTCTGTTTGGCGATGCAGAATTCCGCGATCTCGATCGCATCTTGGATCTTAGTCGCCCACTCTTCAAAGTAAGCTTCCGCCATCTGATAAGCATCGGTCGCCGTCAACGGCATCGGCGTTGCCAGCGAGTGGCAGGGCAGCTCGTATAGAACGATACCGTCGCGCGCGATATCGACCCAGAAATACTCGCCACGCTTGAGCGCCTGGTTCACCTCATCGAGCGAATGGACGATGATATTGACCGGCCGCGCGATCCTGCCATCGCGCAGGATACGGTCCTCGGCGACATACCAGTAGTGCGCGATATCGGTCAGGTCGTCGTGGTTGACGATCACCAGCAGATCGAAATCGGACTGGTAACCGTTCTCCGGCTCGTCGACCCAATCGTCGCGCGCATACGATCCGAACAGGATAATCTTGAGGATCTTGCCGTTCTTGCGGCTCGGCGTGGTCGCTCTGGCGATCGCCTCGTCGAACTCCTCCATTAGGACGTGCTGGACACGCTCCAGTTCGCCCCGTTGAACGGTCGGCAGGTGATCCACATCGTTCTTCATCAACGGAATCTTCGGCGAGCGAAAGCCGATTGGCAAGCACGGGTTTGCCCCAAAGCTAGCCTAACGATAAGAAGATGGCGTTCGGCGGCGACGGATGGCCCCTATGGGCGCGCGTACCCACGCGGTTCTCACAACTTCCGGGGCCGTCGGACACCTCGTCGCTAAAAACGCGAAGTTAGGGCTTCGCGCTCCAAAAGCGGTCGTAGCAGGTTCGACGGGACGCTCTGCAAAGCGGTCATTCGCGGTCGCCTGCGGGAGCCGACATCCTGACCAACCGGCTAGATTTCTGCGCGTGATCGCTGTGTTAAACGATCTCGGCGGGAGGGTAGGCAGCGTCGAGCGCGACGCGATAGTCCTCGACCTCGGCTTGGAGAATGTGATCGCTTTCGGTGAGCATAGCGGCCAGGCGAATTACGTGCCGCGGCGCGTCGTTGCCGCCGGAGCGCACGACCTGCTGGATTACGAAAGCGCGCAGGCGCCCGCCGGCGCCATCGCGGGGCAGGTCGCGTATCAGGCGCACGACGATATCGTGGAGCGATTCCTCGACCCGGCCGTCCACCTGTCCCGTGCGCAGGATCAGCAGGAGCGTCCTGCCCAACGCCTCAGCGGCGGAGAACGGAATGCTCATTCCGACCTGCCGCAAATTGGCGGGTACAATCGTATGCGGCGAGCCCGCGGGGAGGTCCACGAACGCTTTGATCCAGCCTGCCTGTTTATCGACTAACTCGTAGAGCAAGCGCGCGCCGCGCGTCGGAAACTCGACATTGCGATCGACATCGGCGCCGTTGGCGTCGAACAGTCGGGCGAGTCGTTCGGCAAAATTGGGAAAATAATAGAGCCACATATGATTGGCGACGTCCTGGCGCAGCGCCGAGGTCACCATCACGTCGAAATAAGCAACACCGACATAGCCCGGGTCGCTCCACCACTCGCTTTCGTACCAGCGCGCGGTGCCGTTGAGGCGATCGATATAGCCCGGGGCCTCGACACCATCGAACAGTCGCTGAAGATAGTCGCCGATCGGCTTCCACACGCCGAGTTCGACCGCGACGTTGCTATCGCTGAACAGGAAATGGAGGAGACGATTGCGGTCGGGAAGCGCATAACCGACCGGCCACTCGATATTCTGGTTCTGCTCGAGCTCCTGGTAGAGCGCACTTCCCGGGCGGGCGATCAACCGGCTGAGATACGCGTCGGCGAAATCGCCACAGCCATAGGTCCGAACCGACAGCAAGGGCAGTGCCTGATAGGGGCGCTGCTCGGACACGAAGTCGAGCACTTGCGGCGAGTGGAGGAACATGCGCAGCGTATCGGTGGCGACGCGTTCGGGCTTCGTCTGCGCGGGAAGCAGATTTGCCCAGAAGCGTACGAACCCATCGACGGCGGGAAGCAGTGATCTTTTGGACGGCGTGGTGCCGGGCGCTTCGAGCAGAAGGCGCGAATCGGGCTGGCCAAATGTTGCGAGCCAATCGTGCCAACGCTGCCAGCGGGCTCGCCTCCGGCTCGTTGCGTCGAACAGCGCGACGTGCGGCTCGAGCAAGGCGAGCGCTTCGCCCAGCCGGCCCTCGTCCACCAGTCGAGTTGCGAGTCTACCTAGCGCCGGCACCGCAGCGGCACTCGCCCGGTTGAAGCGGTACAACAGCAACGCGCCGACCACCCAGAGGCAGACGGTGGCGAACGCATCCTTGCGCGCGATCGACCCAGTGTCGCCTGGCAATACCAGCCACCCGCAACCCCGACCGAGCCAACTCGGACAGACAAGCGCAGGTTCCCACAGTTCGAGCCACAAAATGAACGTGACGGCCACGAAGGCGAGCATACCTTGCGGCCCGGGCGAAGACCGCGCGCGCAGTCGCTGGACTGAAGGAACGAGCGCGAACATCGCCAAGGCGAGCGAGAGCGCGGTAATGAAGCCATCGAGGGTCACGGCGCCACCGGAGTGGTCGCGCCGATCGCGGGCCCTTCGTATTCCGCGGCCTCAGTGCGGGCGAAGCCGGGCATCGTCGGATCGTCGAAATAGCGTCGGATGTGATCGCCATAGGCGGTAGCGACTCTTTCCGCGAATGCCGCGAAGTCCGCTAGCAGCTTGCGCATCTCACGCGCATAGAGCTCGAGCTCGTCGGCTTCGAGCTTAAGCCGGTTGGCGGTGCCCACTGGCACGCGCGCGATCGTCCGTGACATTCCGGTCGCATCGCGATCCGTCTCGCCGTATTCAGCCATTTGATAGTGCAAGCGCGACCGCATCGTGCCGAACGCGACGAGATTGTCGATCGCGGCGCGATGGCGCCGCTGCAACAGGACCAAGTCGTCGATATAGCCGACCTCGCCGGCGTTGACGAACAGCGCCAGTTCCTCCGCCGTGAATTCCGGCATGGTCTCGCGGGCGATACCTGCATAAGTCGAGAGTCGCTGCGCGATCGGCATCGCGCCATGCCCGTCGCGTTCGGCCCGCGCGATCATTGCCTCGGTCTGCTGGTGCCAATCTAGGAGCGAGTTGGTCAGGATGCTGAGCTTGGCGAACACGCGCTGCGCCGCAGCCCGCTCGTTGTCGCGGCGTGACTGGGCGTCGCGCTCGAGCACTTCCTTCGATCCGCGCCGCGCCAAGAGATAGGATGGCACGCCGCCTGCGAAGGCACCGATGATCCCGCTGAAGGTCGGGATCGCCACTTCCCAGAAATCATGAACGGCCATCGCCCCTCCAACGCAGCGTCCCCGACACGCGGACAACCATCGTGAACATGGCTGGAGGGGTGCGTCGAGAAATACAATCCCAATCTCTTGGCCGCGCGATGGCGCGCGTCAGTTGAAGGTCATGATCGGGCGCCGCCAGAAAAAGTCCTGGTAGAAGAACGTCGGCGCGCGAGTAGGCGTCAAGCCAGACCGACGAGCCGGTCCCGACACGCCGGCCTCGCGGGCCAGTGCGTCGGCTTCGGGAGCTCCAGATGGGCTTGGACATTCTCCACGATGCCGGCGCCAAATTCGAACTCGGCGTTGGAGGCACGGCCGACGATTGATATTGCGCCACCGACACCATGGTCACGGGCCGTGATAATAGGAAATCAGGGGCGGATTCTCGGGATCGTCTTCAGTCATCAACCGGTCAGTGAACTCAAGGGTGCTGCCATCCTCTGGTTCGACCAACAGCTGATCGACGATGATAATCTGGTGGTCGGCTAAATCGTTTTCCGCGACCTGGTAGAGATAGTGATAAAAGGCCTGAACAAGCTCGGGATTGATGTCGGGGGTGATGTTCTTGAGCGGCGTGTCGATCATCAGCAGTGTCGGCACGGGCAGCGTCTTCTCCGCTGCAGTCCGGTGGAGCGCCAAAGCGAAGCAGATCGTTAGGAGTGTCTTCTTGCCGCCGCTGCCAGCCGTGTAAAAGCTGTAGGCTGCGGCCTCATCGCCGCCCGGCCATATTTCTGGGATCATGCTGCGCCGATTGATGCGCACTTTGTCTTTCGTGGTGACGCCGGGAACATGTGTCGCGATCAACGCGGCCAAGAAATTGGCTTCGAGCGCAGCGAAATTTGCATCTGCTTTGCTCAATCGGCCCTGTTCGTCGCGAATTGCGCGTTCCAGTCGATCCAGCTCGGTGGAAAGGGCGTCGGCCTCATCGAGCATCTTGGTCACGGCATCCGGCATGGCGCTGACGCGATCGAGAAAGCGTGCGCGTTCATCGAGTTCGGCAAGCTCGCGCTGCGCATCGCTGGTGCGCGCAAGCCGGTCCGATTCATAATTCGCGAGCAGTTCGGCGACGCGCCGGTCGAGTATATTCTTGTCGGCAACTACAGCGGCAATGCGAGCGATTTGCCGCTTCTTCGAAGCCGCATGACGTCGCAGCGACGCTTCGATGTCCGCCAGACGCGCATCAAGGTCACTGTTGATCGACGCGGGGGTGATCGCGTTCTCATCGGGGCGCAGCGGCTGGAGGCAAAGATAGCAGTCATCGCCATGCGAGCGATGGGCGCTCAAAGGCTGGCCACACTGGGGGCAATTCTCGAATGCGCTGTTCGCCAGCACCGACCTAGCGCGGTCGGCGCGCGCGACCTTGAACTTCATCGATAGCAGCTCTGAGCGGAGCTCTTTCTGCTCGTTGAGGCGGAATTCGAGATCGTCGAGCGTCTCGCGTTCGCGGTCAAGCGTATCGGATAACTGTCGCAGGCGGACGCGCTGTTCATCGACGAAGTGCGTGTCCTTCAGGTAGGACGCCGTGTCCCTGCTGAGATAGAGCCGGAGCTCATCTGACCGAGCACGCACCTTCTCCAATTCAGCGTTGATCTGGCCAGCGGATGCAAAATCAAACTCGCGTAGAAACTCGCGAATGCGCTCCGCCGCGTCGCGCTTGGCACGCTGATCCGAACGGGTCTGATCGTAGGCGGTTTGCAAGGTGCTGAGCACCTCACTGTAATAACCAGCGAAGAAGTTGAGGCTATCCTTGCTCTTTTCGGCAAGGACGGGCGCATTCAGCCGGAAGAAGGAGGAATCTAGCTCCTCCTGTTCGAGATAGCAGAATTTGAAGAGGTCGCGAAAACTTAGCCGGACCATCGGCGACTCCTCGTCGCCGGTCCGCTTGCGTACGCGGATGATTGGATAGCCCAGCAATCGGAACAGCAGATCGCTCAGATTGACGACGTCCGCGCCGAACACGACGGGTCCATCGCCCTTCGCGCGAACCTGCAAGCTGATCGGCCCTTCTTCGGGATCAATCCAAGACACGCGGAGAAAGCCTTCTCCCTTGGAGCGCTCGATGAGGACCTCAAGGTCGTTGACCTGAAGCGTCATGGCCGCAGCGAGGAATTCGCGCTGGACGGCGGTCGTGAGCTCAAGATCGCCACCAAGGCAGAAGTCGATCAAGCGGACTACGGTCGATTTGCCGAGGCTGAGCGTGCCGTGGATGAAAGTGACGTTGCGGGAGAAAGTCAGCACTTCCTCGCTCTGACGGCACAGTAGCTTGAGAGTATGAAGGCGGATTTTCATTGGTCGATCGTCTCACCCATGCGCAGGGAAGCTACTTCTGGGAAATGCTCGTAGATGAATTCCATCAGTGTCGTGGCGGTCAGGTTCAGGTGGCGCTTCAACAGAACGGCGCGCTGACGAATTCCGGAATATTCCAACCCGGCCTTGAGCATCTCAGCCGCTGCGCGTCCGCGCTCTGTCTGTCCGATGATGACGGTTCTTCCCGCAGTGTGAACATTGATCAGGCCCCGGCCGGCCAACGTATTCAGAAAGCGACGGTACCGATGATCCCAAGGACCGTATTTGAAGCGAACCATGCGCGCCTCAATTGAGTTTCGCTCGAATTCCTCGACATTAACCTGGGTGGCATCGCTGCCCCGAACCTGGATCGCGCGTTCCAGAAAGGCGGGATAGCGAAGCAGGAAGTCGAGTTTGGCGAGCTTGGTTAGCCCTTCGATCTTCTGGTCGCCGGCTTTTCCTGCGAAGGCGTCGATCAAGACCAGAAGGCGTCCGAGATGAAGCGAGTCATCGCCTTCAAGGTGGTTGACGATCTCGGGAAGAGTGGTCACGCGTCTGATTCCGGCAGGGATAGGTCCCGGTCTGTGCTCCACCAGACCTTGCATTCCTCCGAGAGCAGTCCTGCGGTGCCGGCAAGATGTTCCGGCCGGCATCCGAACAGGCTGTCTTTCTCGCTCGTTGCCGTCGCACGTGTTCGTCCACGCAGGTCGGACAGCATTGCTTGACCATAAGCGCTCGAGCCAGTCGCGGTTTGGGCTTCCGCTTCCCTGGCCGCCCGATTGGCGAGATACTGGAAGTGGGCGAGGCGCCGGTTCGCCTCGGCAAGGCCGAACTTCTCCTTCCATCCGAGAAAGGCCCGTTCGAGAGAGGCGACGTCATCTTTCATCTGCTCGACATCGGCGTAACCGATGCCGCCGGCCGCCATCTTCAGCTCCATGCGTCCAAGACCCGGCGGAATGCTTTCACGCGCGATGAATTCACGGATAGTGAGCAACTCCTGATGATCGGAAGCGGCTGGAGTAGTCAGGCTCGCTATGAGTTCGCGGTCGAGGCGCTTGCGCTGCGTGCGCAGGCCATCGATGTGCGCCGCGAGATCTTCGACTACCGCATGAGATTCGAGGACATAGCCGTCCAGCGCCAGCGAACTTACATTCCAGATATGGGCGCGGATCGCATCGGCTATGCGGTGCAGTTCGAGGATAGACTGGTTGCCGAGCGTCTCTATCTCGCCAAGCGCGCGGACGAGGTCGAGTTCCGGCTGGTCGATCCCGGTCTTTCTCTCTTCGAGGCGAACCTTGCCGAGCGCACCGATGACTTCCTCAATCGCTATCGCGGTGCTCTCCGCAAACTCGGCCAGGCACTTCCGAACCTTGTGCCGCGGGCCGAGACCATCGAGGTTCGGATTGTCGCGGCAGCAGTTGAGCATTGCGCCGACGTCATCGCTCGTCTCGTTGTCATGAAATACGAAGTTCGTTGCGAGGACGAAGCGCTCGAACTGGCCCGGATAACGCGCATCGCGCACGCAGAAGCGCTTGAGCGCTCCTGAGACGGCCCTGTCTGAAAGGCGGAATTGTGGTTGGTCGAGTTCGCGAGTCTTTACCTGAATACCCGTGAAGAGGCCGTTGGTCCCTTCCACAAGAACATCTTCGAGATATTCGCAATAGACGCTCCGAACCTTCGTCTCCGGAGCCAGCATCTGGAGTGCTTTCAGTGCGGCGTAATTGATTTGATATCGAAAGCGGCGCTGGACTTCGTCCCCGGGATCACGAGGTAGCTCAGACATACTATTTCTCTCCTCCCCGGCGCGAAGACACTCACCGTCTTCCTTTTCTTCGAAGCGACGCACACGCGTAACATCTCTGGATCACGGATCAAGTTTGCCAGTAAAAGTTGGGCTCGGGCCGAGCTGATAACGATTGCCTTTAACTACGCTGATTGGGAGTGGTCTTGGAAAGATGCCCGGCCCGAGGAGCGGATCGAGTGCCTTGAGCGTTCAATGTCTCTTATTGGTTCTTACAGGTGGCTGAACGCATGTCTGCTTTTCACACTAAACCCCTCAAAACCGCCAGTCCGCTAGCCACCAATTGCGGCCAACCCTCGGCAAATGCTGATACCCCTCCCTTCCCGGCTACGCCTTAGGCTTAGTGACGTTCGCGCGAGAAAGTTGTCACGGTGCGGCGGGAAGGGTCGAGCGAGCAGGTTGATAGTCAGTTGATCACGCAGATCCAGAAACGCACCATAGATTTGCGATTCCGATGACCGGTGGCAATGTGGGGCATGGTCAGTTTCCATTTTATTCCGCGAATTTTCGAAAACATTTGCCGACGGGCGGGCTGGCCGAATGTCTAGCGGCGAAGCGCAAGCCGAGCAGGTAGCAAATGACGAGAACGGCGCCGCCGGATCAGGCGCGCACGCGCTCGCCGGCTACGACTACCAAGTTGACGTGTCGGTATGGCTGGCCCTCGACCTGATGCTCGCCAACAAGATCGCGCAATCGATCGAACTCGAGCCCGCGACCGAAGAGGATATCGAAGCGGACCTTGCCGAGACGGAGCCTGGCCGGCTGGCGACGAAAGTCGCGGCGGATGGCTACAAGCTCGTCGTTCAGGCCAAGCTTCGTGGCGGAGACGCTTGGACCGTTGCCGGCATCAATGCGCTCTTGAAGCATGGCGGAACGAACCGATTATCGGCTGTGCGGCGGCTTGCTGTCCCAGATGTTCGGTATCTCCTCATCACCAGTGCGGGCCTCAACGGCGCAACGCGCGGGCTGCGTGTCGGCCGCCCAGGAAACTGGCCGAAGCCGAGCGGCATGCCAACTTCGACCGCCGCTGTACTACCCAAGGCGGCGGGCCGCGTTGGCGTCGTTGCCGGGCTGGATGAGGACAAGCTCGTTGGCGAGATAAAGCGCTTGATGATTGAACGCTTCGGCGTTCCCAACTCTCGATGGATCGAATGCCTAAAAAAACTGCGGGAAGAAGCCCGAATGCGCATGCGGCGCGTCGGAGGGGGGCGTTGGCAGCGCGACGAACTCGCCCATGTGATCCGCGAGCACGACGGATATCTCGCGACATCGCCACAGCTCGAAAATTACGTGTTCCCCAAGAACTGGTCTGCGCTTCGAGAAGCAATGGGATCGTCCCGCTACGCAGCGCTCATCATAGGTCAATCGGGCACGGGCAAAACGCTCGCGACGAGCAAGCTGTACGAGCAGCTGCATGCTGAGAATCCGGGCATGACGCGAGTGCCGATCCGGCACGGCCCGCAGCAGCTTCGCGACGACAGGACCGAACCTCCCGTTCTCTACGATATCGAGGATCCTTGGGGGCGGTTCGACTTCGATCCGGCTAGTCGCCCTTGGAACGATCAGCTCGCACGCTTCCTTGCCGATGCGACTCACGATCGACGGATCGTCGTTACCAGCCGGCGCGACGTCGGCGTTTCCTCTGGTGCGCTACACACGGTCGAACCTTGGCTGGTGCCGCTTGAAGTCGAGCATTACGGACCCAAGGAGCGCAGTAAATTATACCGGACCCGGATAGACACCCTGCCTCGCGACGTGCAGCTGCTCGCCTCCGGAGCAGAAAAGCAGGTCCTCGACGAACTCGCGTCGCCCCTCGAGATTGAAAAATATTTTGATGCTCTGCGCACGTCCGGACGGCCTGACCCGAGAAACACTGAGAGCTTCATCAAGGCAGCAATCGCACGGGCGCATGAGGAATCGATCGAGCTTACCGTAGTCGAGCAGATCAGAGAGCGCGACGATTTCGCTGCCGCAGCCGTCGTCTGGGCTCTGCTGACAGCCAGCGATAAGCTCTCGATTAGAACCGTCCGATCGCTCGAAGTCGATTTGGCGGAGCGCAACCGCAATTTCGAGAAGGGGGTGCAGCCGCTCATCGATTTCTTTGCCGCCGCGCGAAACCTGCGCGTCGGCGAGGGTGACGCGGCCTACTATCATCCGCGTGTCGAAGCCGGAATCCTGGCGGCGCTCAAAGGAGCGCCTGTTCCCGCGGCCCTCGCTCTTCGAACGCTCATCGACGTGCTGACCGATCCCGTTGGTCCGGGCTCAGCGTGGGGTTCGGGGGTCGCGGCCCGCATCCTGCAGGCGGCCGGCCGCGTTTCAGAGCTGACAATCTCGGTGAAGCCGGCAGCACAGAAAGCGATCGACGCCTGGATTGACCAGCGGTTCTCGGATCCTGCGACACGCATTCCGGAGCATCTGAGGATTGCCGCTGCGGTCGGGTCGGACGCTTCAATCGGCGCAGAGTTCAGCCGGTATATCAACCATCGGCCCGACGGGACCTTTGCGAACCTGATGCACTGGAGTTCGCCGGGGCACGATCAGGACTGGTATGATCGGATGCGCGACGCGCCGCAGATGGCGACGATCGCGACCCGATTCGTTCGCGAAATGCTCCCAAACGACCGCACGGGATATGGCCGCGCCCTAGTTGCGGACCTTGAACGATTCACGCCCGATCTGGCGCCCGTCTATCTTGAGGCGACCGCCGGAATTGTACGCCACGGCTTCGATCCGGTCGTCGACACGCTCGCCGAAGGAGCCCTACGCGACATCGCCGGCTTCGAATCGATCGTCGATGCTGCTGTTGAGGAGCTTGCCCCCACGCCCAACGATCCCGAGAGCGATCGGAAGGAGCGCCTCGCCTACATCAACAGCGTCTACTCGGACGAATACATCGAGCATATGGCCGATCAGGGGGACGGGCATACCGCCCAGGAACTGTTGCGGGCCTATGTCGACAAGGTCCGCGAGGTCAAAGGCTGGCAAACCCTGGCCCTACACCCCCATGCTGAAGCCCTTCGCCCGGACTGGATGCGCTCGCTCATGGCCTCCGCGTCGCATGAAGTGCCACCCAGCGCCGAAGAGCTTGCTGGCGCCTATTCCATCGTGCGCGGGGGAGAGCACGAGCACGCGATATGGCATGTTCTGCGTGCTCGATGGGACGAGGCCTATCGTGACCGGCTGATTCGGCGGGTTCGCGAAGGGGATAACGACAGGGATGTGAGGGTCTCAGCGCTCGCCTGCCTCATCGCCCACCACCGAGATCTGCTCCCGCAAATCGTTGACGACATCCTGGCGGCGGGTGAGCAGGAGCGCGCCGTCGAGGCCGCGATCGACCTTGGTTACATCCTCGCCCAGCGCGCGAAGGACGAAATCTTTCCGGAAGCAGACGATCGCAATCGCCTTCGTGAAGAGGATGAAGCCAAAGCAGCCAAAGACCTGTTGCCGGCTGACTATGCGGCAATCGCGCAGGCGGCGCGCGCGCTACGCAGCGATGTGACGAACGTGGTCCCACTTCCGCCGCCGGCGGCCGCATTGCTGGCAGCCACGCCAGCTACCGGTCCAGAAGTTCGGCGTCTGCGGATCAAGCAATATGCGACATTGGGACGTGCGGTTGGACCAGACATCGAAGCAACGCTTGCTGGTGCGAAAGTGAGTTGGGAGGATACGCATCCGTGTGCCGAAGCAATCGCGGCTGCGATCGCGCTTGGCCTCACCTCGATCATCGAAAATGCGCTCGACCATATGTTCGCCGACGTTGTTGCACCAGCGCTAAGAGCAATTGGAGAGCCTCTTCCCGCCCCCCTTCCCCAAGGATTGCTGGAGTTCGCAAAGGCCGAAGGAAGCCCGGTCCGAAAGGCGCTCGTCGCCCTGCTGCTGTCGAAGCCGCACCCCGACCACATCCCGACGCTGATGACGCTAGCTCATGATGAGTGGTCCACCTCCTATCGCCGGTACGAGGAGGATGATCACTTCCCCATCGCGCATCAAGCAATCGCGGCGCTTAGCGCCCTGAGCACCCTTCCCATGGACGACCTTGAGCGGCTCGACGCGCTCGGGATTGAGACCGCCGACCCCGAACTCCGCTACGAGGTCTTTCAGCTCCTCGTAACGCATGGCGGAATGCCGATGCAGGAACGTCTGTTGGAGCGTGCCTGCGCCCCAGGCCGACAGGCAGTCAGACGAGCGGCGGGCCACGCGCTCGTATTCCAGTCGGCGAGTCTCGACCCGTCCGTGGTCGCCGCAATCGACGCGGAGACGGCGGCAACGCGTATGCCCAGCATAGCGGCAGCTCTCGTGCTCGTCGTCGCCCATCGTGGTGCAGATCAGTTCGTGCTCGAGTTCGCTCGGTTGCTGGCCGCTCGTCCGAAACGGCGTGTTCTGATCCTGCTTGCGGTCTGGCTCACTCGCGAAGAGCGGCCTAGCCTTTCACAGGAATTGGAAGCGCTATTGCCGACCGGTCATCCCGCTATTGCCTGGCTCAGGACTGGCCCCGCAAAAGCGGCGAACGATGAGTTGGTCAAGGACTTGGGCGACCCGGCGATTTGCGAAGAGGTGCTCCGCTGGCTCAACCCAAAAGAGGCGAAGGCGTGAAAAAGCCGTTCGATCTGCTGCGCGAAGTGTCTCGGTTTGGAGTGCGCCAAGGACTGTCGCTGAACGATCCTGGGATGCCGGCGGCGTTCGGCCTCCACGTCGACGATGCAATGAAGCTAGCGCTGTCCGATCCGGCCTTACTCCAAGGTCTCCGTACCGAGGCAATGTTCGAAAATATGGTCTCAAGTCTTGGCGAGGTCGTCATGATCAAGTCAGAAGACACGGGCCCGCTGCAGACCGTCCTGCCGATGCAGGCGCCCGATTTTCGGATCGTGCTCAAGGACGGATCCAACTGGCTTGTCGAAGTCAAGAACGTCTATGTGAAGAACGCCTTTCGCCAGCGTCGCCGGATCCTCAATCGGGACTATCGCCGCGCCCTGACCAACTATGCGCAAGCAACCGGTGGAACGCTCAAACTCGCGGTTTTCTGGGCCCGTTGGTCCGTCTGGACTCTAGTGGATCCCGAGCAGTTGGCGCCTGGCGACCAGGAGCTCGCGCTCGACATGATGACGGCGGTCAAGGTGAATGAACTGGCAGCCATCGGAGATCAGAGCCTCGGGTTGCGGGCCCCGCTTGTCTTGCGACTCACGATGGATCCGGCGCGAACCAGCGACATCGATGATGACGGATGGGTGCTCGTGACGATCGGCCAGGCGCAACTATTCTGCGACGGTAAGGAACTTCTTCACCCGCACGATCAGCAAATCGCGTGGACCGTCATGAACTACAGCGATTGGGAAACGCCTGACGCGCGCGCGATCACCAAAGAAAACCGGCTGTTAGCGATCGAGTTCGAGAGCAATCCGCCAGAACTGAGCTATCAAGGATTCGAGATGGCCGGCAGCCTCAGCCGCATGTTCGCCCGTTACTTCGCGCAGCAGACCATTTCGGACGGCGAGATCATCGACATCAACGCGCCTGTCCAAGCCGAGTGGTTTGGTGCGCTTCGTTCCAGCGAAGGATTGGGTCGCATGCCGCTATGGCGCTTTCTGATGCAGCCAAATTATGAGGACTTCCTGCCGTACGATGCCAGAAACCCACATGTCCGATCGCTTTCTCGGCGCGCTGTTCCGGAGAATAAGTAAAGCGAACCCGGACGCCCGGAATGGGCAGGCTTCCGGCATTTAGCATCCGCTTACTCATCGACATCGGGCGAGCGCGGGCGGAGATCGAGCGCGAGCGCGCTCAGTTCAGCGATCTTTTCATCGCTGCCCATCGCCAGGTGGTTGATTAGATCCTCCTGATTCGGCTGCCCCAGCGCCAGCCGGTAGAGCAGCCGCTGGCGCTGAAGGTGGTCGAAGCGCGCGATGTCGCGGCTTTTCGAGAGGGCCAGGACGTGGCGTTCGATATCCGAGTCCTTGAATGTCCACCAAGGCGACAAGCCCTTGTCCTTGGGAAAGCGATCCTCGCCCAAAGCGGCGGCTTCTACCCAGGGCGAGCGCCCAGCGCTGCCAGCGGCGACCGCGTCGCGGCGAACCTCCTCGCCAAGCGGCCGCCGCACGAGGAGACCGCCATATCGCGATATTCGGCCCTCGCGCTGCTCGAGATCCACGGGGTTCGAGGGAAGATCCCAATGCACGATACGCCGGCACCAGCTGTGGAAGTCTAGCCCCTCCTGCCCGACCGATGTCGTGGCGAGGACGTGCGGCCAGAAGGGTGTGTTGAACGCTCGCCGGAGACCTTCCGCTCGCGGCGGCGTTTCGACCTCGGGCTCGTTGAGCGCCCGTTGCGAGGCTTCAGCGTCGATGCTGTCGGTCCCGCTAAACGGCACCGCCGCGTGGCAGCGTAATCGGATGCCCTTCGACAAGGTCGGGATACCGCGAAAGGTGAACCAGCCAAGTGATGCGTGCAGTGCCGATCCGAGCTCGTCCAGGAGCTGGGACGGTTCGTCTTGCCCTCGCGCCAGCCAGAAATGCTCATCGAGCACGCTTTCGAGACCGCCATCCCGGACCGCCGCCAAGAGCACTTCGGTAGGATTGCCGTTCCCGAGCCTGCCCCAGAACGCCCTGTTATCGAGATAGGGACGAAGCCGATGCCAGCAGAACCAGATGAGCCGTTCTATGTGGTCCATGTCGAGGGCGGCCGGGAAGTGCCGAAGAAGAGCGCGACCGACGGCTACCGCCGGCGCCGCCAGCGCAATCTTCGCCAGGCGACGGAACTCCCTGTCACTGATCCAGTCAATTTCCTCGACATTTTCGCGCTCGGTAACGATCCGGCCGAGCACGGCTTCGTCGCCGGCGGTGTCGCTCCATCCCGCCTGCGTCGCAGGATAGTCGCCCGACCGCCTCTCCATTGCCGCCAGCAGACTCCATAGCGGCCGCGCCCGTTCGGCATCCTTCTTGGGCTTGCTGCGCACGCTTATCTTCATGTCCCGAAGCGCGCGCCGCAGTTGGCCCGTTACGGTCCGGAGTGCATGGTCTGCGGTCGTGAAGTTGCCTTTCAAAGGGTCCGTTACGCGGATAAGCAACGGAGACGGGTGGAAAAGCGCCATGACCGGCAGGCCCGACTGCGGCGCGAGCCGCTTGCTCTCCCAGGGACGCCGGCGAGAGGTTGCCGCAGTTTCGAGATAGGCATCCTCGACCCCAAGACTGACCAGCGCGGCAACGCTCTGCGGCGTAGCGCGAAAACGGCTGAAGAGCAGGGTTTTCTGCGCCGGCCGATTGGCCCAGGGCCCTGAAAGGGGCCACCAATGTATCGATGGCGCGACCCACGGCAGCGCGAGTTCGGCGTTCCTGGCGACGGTCTGGAGCGCACGAAGTTTCGGGCTTCCCCAGCCGTCGGCACCGTCTCTCGCGCGCCTCGCAGCGCGTAGCTGCGGTATACCGGATTCGCGCTCGAACATGACCTTGTCCGCGATCTTATAGCGCGAGCCGAGCGCCTGGGCGGGAAGCGGCACCGAAAGCCAATAGGCAGCAGCGGCGGTTCGGTTCCGCTCGGATACCTTCCCGGCAAAATGCTTGAACGTCCGAAGATCGGTCGGTGTGACGGTAAGGGGATCGCGGAGTGTGCGGTGGCTCTGGCCGGTTGCCGGCGGGCGCTCAGTGCGTGCGACGCAGGTACGAAGCAGAGCATCGATCCGGTCGCGCGTCGCTTCCGCGCGCTCCCTCAGCACAGGATCGATCGAATCGCCTTCTGCGTCGCCGATCGCCCGCAGTATCTCGCCGAAGCTGGCGAAGAGCTGCTCGGCCTGTTCCCTGATCTCCCTGCTGCGGGTCAGGAACTCGATCGTTTCGAACAGTTCCTCATGCGCTTGCGGGCCATCCTTGCCATCCCAGGACTCGCCGTAGAGGCGATACGGCGTCGCCGAAAGCAGCAGGATCGCCGGCTTCTTCCTGCCGATGCCGAGCAGGGCGCGGCCCAAGCGGTCGCCGGGCGCAGGCGCAAGCATGGCGCGAAATCGCTGGAACTCGTCGAGAATGATGAGATCGGGTGGCGTTGCCTCGAGGGACGCTTCCGCCAGCAATCGCCGAAGGACGGTCAACGTCCGGGATTCAGGTTTCGTCATGGCGGCGGCGGCGATGCGATCGCGCAAGCTCGGCCGCTTCCCTTCCGGATTAAAGCGGGCCTTGAGAGCGTTACGGTAGGTCTCGACGAGTTTCGGATCGATGCCGCTCATCAACTTCTGCGCTGTCCGGCACGCGCCTTCCCAACTGACCGTCGCGCGCTGCTGGATGAAGCGATCCGGCAGCTTCTCGAGCACGCCCGGCACGGCGCGCTCGAGAAGGAAGCCGAGAAACGCGCGCTCGACGGCCGCACCGGGGCTTGGCCGCGTTCCTTCGGCCGGAAACGAAGTCTGGGGAGCCAGTGAATACAGCCGCAGTGGCGAGGGCGGATCCTTGTCATCAGGGCGCTGGTCGAGCGGGATCATCGACAGCCGGTCGACTTTGGACAGCGCACGCTGCCTGGCCCGTTTGTCACCCAGAAAATCGACGAGCCGCGATGCGTTCTGGTCCGAGACGCGCGTGTTGCTGGTGACGTAGAAGACGGTGAAAGGCCTGGTCCCGCCGCGCGAGAGCCGCTTCACGACCTCCCGGGCGACGGTCGTCTTGCCGAGGCCGACCTCGTCGGCGACGAGAAAGCGGCGGCTGTTCCGCCCCTTGAGGCAGTCGACCGCTGCAGCGACAGTGGCGTCCTGAAACGGACGGGGGATGCTGGTCATTTCTTCAAGAGTACGTCGCGCGCGACGCCCCATGTCTGCTGCAGGCCCGTGAGATCGTCTCGATCCTTCTTAGAGAGATGCTCACTATGGGCCAGGACCGCAGCGACATACCGGTCGAGCATTGCATCTACGCGCTTCAAGGAACCGGTATTTTCCCGATCCTTCGCCCAGGCGGTGAGGATGTCCTCGAGCGCGAAACCGTCATGCTTCCAGCTCTCGCGCCGCGGCGAACTTCCGTCCAGCTCGACGTCCCAGTCGTCTTCCGCGCCGGCACCAGCGTCCCCCTCGAGTATTTCGCGAAGCCAGGCCTGCAGACCGGCAACGCTCAGGAAGCGGCTGATAGCGGCGGCATCGCGATCTGGATCGATCGGCGGCGACACAGGTACGCGCAGGAGCCAGGATGCCGGCGGCAGGTCTCCCATCCTCAGGCGAAACTGGACGAGGTCAGTCTGCAGCGCGAGCGGAACCTCACCAATCTCGATGGTGGTGGTACCAGGCGCCCAAGGATGTAACGCCAGCGTGGCGAGACCCACCTCTAACCGCGCTGATGCCGGAAGCGACGGCGCCTTGTCGCAGGCGAGGCTGAAACGCTTTTCGACCCGCCGCAGAAGCAGAGGAAGGTCCGCTAGGGCCCAGCGCACCTGTTCGAACTGGAGCTCGGAGGCGTCCGCCTCCACCGTTGTCAAAGCCTGAAGCAGGGCGTCCGATATCGGCGTAGCTGATCCGACGATCGCCATGACGCCGTCGATCTCCGCGCGGCCGCCGCTAAAGCGCGCGACGACCTCCGCATTTCCTCCCGACCAGGCGCGTTCCGTCGCGTTGGCACTGCCGACGACGATTGCGATCCTCTCGCGATCGATCGTCGCGAACAGTTTCGCGTGCAGGCCGGAATGCGCCGCGCCCCGCTGGCCCTCATCCTCTTCGTCGATCGCGGGCTGCCGGCCCTTTCCGGGAGCGACATCATCGGTATCGTCCCCATCCGGAATCGGTGCCGCCAGCGACAGCAGGTTGAAGCCGGCGAGACCGGCGCGGCCCTCGGGGCCGAGCTTGCGCATCGCCGCCAGGGTCGTGACGAGCGTACGCTCCTGGCAACCGTCAGTCATGCGAGAGAGCGAGTCAGCAAAAGCGTCGCACAGGAACGGGCTCAGGACGACGATCCTGCTTGCCTTGTCTGGCTGGAATGGCGGCGCGGGCTCCGTGCCGCGCGCCCAAAGGTCGATGCGCGACACATCGATCCCGTCGGGCGCGATCCAGCGCACGGTTCCAAGCTCGCGCGCCAGGTCTTCCGGATCAATGTCGGGAAGCCGTGCTTCGCGCGCCAGCATCGCGCCGAGTGCATCGACCCCATCGATGGCCTGGCTGCTCTTGCGGCGACGGCTCTCTCCATCCAAGACCAACCCGAGATCGAGGTCCCGGCTCATCGTCAGGTTCCGGCTGCCGATCCACAGCCGCCAGAACCGTTGCGACTTCTCGGCCTCATAGCAGATCAGCGCCGCTTTCGGATGCCAACTATTCGAACGCTCGGGATACGGCATCTCGATCACCATCTGGTCGAGTACAGCTGCGATCTTGGGCAGCTTCGGCCCTCGGTGAATCCGGCCGCGCTGCACCATGAAGCGGACCCGGTCGCGCAATGCTTCGATCGCGCCGGCGAAATCGGATCTATTGCCGCTGGCGTTGTCGCGGCCCCGAGCGTGAAGGTTGAGGAGTGCTCCGCCCAGAACGATCGGATCGGCAGAATAGGTGGCGAACAGTGCAAACCTGGTCCGCGCCAGCTTTGGCGGCCGGAGCAGTTCCAGGAATGCTTGCCCGGGAAAGTCCTTCGGAGCCTTTTTCATGCCCCGATGAGATCCTTCAAAAGCATCTGCACGCGGTCCCAACGATAATGAAGCGGCTCGCCCGACGGATGGCGATCATTGTCCCATTCGGCGCGCTGATCGACGCCGAATTGGGTGCGCGAAAGCCGGGCGCGACGCCCTTTCCGATGGACTTCCGCATCACGATAGACCGCCTCCAGCCGCATCGGATCCGTATGCCCCGCACGCATCCAAGAGAGCGTGTCGCGCAAGGCAACCGACACGACGGGCGAGAATTCGTTTCTGTCATGCATGTCGTCGAGAAAGGCGTTCCAGTCGAGGCGATCGGCTTGGGTCTTCCACTGCTTCAGGATGTCGGTGAGGGCCGCGCGCTGGGTATCGGAGCGCTTGGCGCCGTCCAGCTCGTCGCACAGGGTTTCCACCTGCGCGGCATAGACCGCCCGGCCGATAGCGGCGAGCGCCGCCGCCTGGCCGGCGCGCTCGAGCGCCGGCCGCTCAGTCTCGGCGAGTTCGCGGATTTGCGGGCTCCAGGCGGTACGGCTCGGGGAGACATCATGGCCCACGAGGAGCGAGAAGATTGATCGGGCCCCTGGATTCTTGGGCGACGTGAGGCTTCGTAGTCGCTTGGCCAGAAATTTCCGCTCCGCGCGCGTAAGGTTGAAGCTGAGCGTGCCTTCGCCCTCGCGGTACCAATCGTCGGGCGGCTCTGGGCAAACAAAAGGCCAGGATGATGCACCCAGCGGGATACCTTCGTCGTCCTTTAGCGGCCCGCCGGCTTTGCCGGAGATGATCCGCTCGACCTGATAGCGGCTCAGCAAGCCCGTTCCGTCCTGCTCGCGGACTATGCCCCAGCGCTGCAAGGCGCCCCAATAGACCTGGCTTGGTCGCTGCTCGACGGGTTCAGGATAGTTCCGGACGCCGATGACGCCGAGAGGCTCGTTCCTCAGCCGCCCGGTCAGCAAGTATTCGCGCCGCTTCATACTGTCCTGCGTTCGCTGCCCCCTGGTCGGTTTGAGATGTTCATCGCGATACAACCAAGGCACGAAGAGGACGTAGCGCAGCCGGGTGTGCAGGACCGACGTTCCGGGGAAAAAACGATCGGCATAGCGCTGGTGAACGATTAGGAAGCCGATCTCGTCACGGACCCCTTTCTGATCTGCACTCATGAACTTGCGCGCCTCGCGCATCGCGTCCGGCGAAAGGTACGTCATCCCGAAGGAAGCCAAAATCACCCCCCCAAAAGGTCAATCATCATAGCAGAAGCGAAGATGGGCCCGTTGCGTGCGTTTGATCCCAACACCGACGGATTGTGCTTGTTCTCCGCGATGGCGGACATGTTGTGCGGCCAACCAAGCGTCGAAATCTGCGTCAGCGTAATCGGAAAAAGGTCGTCCGGTGGGTCCAGCTGGTTACAGACGACTTGACGCAAGCGGCGCATCGCGGATGGGCGCACAATGATTTCACTGAATTCGCGTAGCGTCTTGGCAGCCGCTCTCCATAGCAAGCTGAGCAGGAAACGGCGCATTCGGATTGGTTCAGAGAATTCAACCTTGCGATGATCGTGCATGTCGTTGGGCCACTGAACGAAGTCACCCATCGCCAATGCGTGCAAGGGACGCCACGACTGCCAGATGAGCTTCAAGCGCCGGAGCTCAACTATCGCCCAGCGGTCATGCTCATCGAGGAACCTCTCGCCTTGTGCCACCGCGAGCGCTGGGTCGTACCAGCTGTCGCGCCGCCGCGTCGGACGATGTCGCGCCCCGATCTGCGCGAACGGATCGCCATTCGAGCGCGGCCTCGCCAGCGCTCGCGCAATGATGTGCGACTTGACGAAACAGCCGGTAATGCCGGTGAGCTTGCACCGTCCGACGTCTTCCTTCTGGCGGTCCCGCCGATTGCCCATTAAGTAGTCCTATCATCGGGCGAGATGTAACGCGAATGGTCGTGGGATGAGCGACCGCTCCCGCTTACTTGCGATCATCGTTATCGACGAAGGTCTTGAGTTCGGCCAGCCGTGTCTCCGTCAGTCGGCTATATTCGGTCGCTTGAAGCAGAGGTGCGATGGTCCCGGGCCACTCTTGATCATATCCGCCGACATATTCAGATTGTGCCGCGCGAAAGGCCGTCCAATTTTCCTGGGCTTTGGTGAAGAGAGGAGATGACACTAAGGCCACCTGAACTTCGAGCCAAGCCGTGAGTTCAGCATCCTTCTCTTCAGCCCGCCGCCACGCTTCAGCATTCATCGGTTGCTGCTGAAGGGGGAAATTGCCGTTCAGCATGCTGTCGAGAAACTGATCGACGGCATGCACGAAGTGCAACGTCGCCGCTATGTACCCGCCAATATCACCAGTTTGGTACGGTGCGCTGAGGGGCATTTCGTGCACAACGATATGACGAGCCTTGAAGAGTGATGCCAAATTTCTGCGCATCTCAGCGATATCTGGGATGATCGGGTCCCAAACGTCGTCCACCTCGCTTGACCATCGGTCGGCCAAATTTTCTATTGCCGAAAATAACTTGGCGCCAATGAGGACGGTGAAAATGGTATCGAGGTCGGCCAATTGGTTGATCGAAACTGAATGACTGACCAACTCACCAACTGAAACTTGCTTCCCGGCCAGGGCCCGGACGACCCCGAAATCAAATTTGACCGAGCCGCCGACAAGGTCTCTGGCCCGCTCGACGTAAGGCTCGCCGGCATCGACCAAGGTTGCGATCCACGTACGAGTGAACACTTCCAGCATCGTAACTAGCCTGATCGGAATGAAATCGGGCGTGTCGCCCAAGTCTTGCGCGCCATCTTGCCATTGTCGCGCAAGTATCTCGATCTCCCAGCGAGATACCGGATTCGATCGGAACGACCGGGATCGGCGCGCCACAATTTCCTCGATACGATCTCTCGCCATTGAATGACCTTTCGGAGGCCCCTTCGCCTCTTGTGAGCGTCGAGCTGCATACCCGCGCCGGCCCTTTGATCAAAAGACCGCTTTTGCGATTGATCAAGCGGTCTCTGAACGACCGTTGTTGGGGCCCATTGGCGAACATCCACTATTCACCGGTCGCCGCACCCTAAAACAAAGCCGTCTGCAAACGAGCCGCGAAGTCCGGCACCTCCCCGCTCCGCCAGCGATCTTCGGTATGCATCACCTCGATACGATCCGCCGCCAAGGAGGGGCGAAACTGAAACTCGATCACATCGCCGATCGAGCCATGCAGCCAGCGCTCGTATTCGCCGCGCCCCAACAACACTGGCATGCGGTCGTTGTACGGCATCACCGTATCGTTTGCCGCCGTCGTCATGCCCGCGAATACCGGTCCCACGTCAGGCAGATTGCGGCAGAACCCCGCCCAGGCGACGAGCGGCTCGTCCTTCACCGAAAACCACGACCGGGTCTTCGAACCCTGATCACCGGCGGGATTGGCAAAATGCGTCAGCGGGATGAGGCAGCGATAGCGCGGCTCGAACACCAACGTATCCCACATCGGATTGGTCAGGTCCGCGACCAGCCCGATAATGCCCGGCTCGTCACCGCGGATCGCACCCTCGCGCGTGTGCCGCGGGAATCCCCATTGGGCGACCTTGAGCAAACGTCGGCCGCCATTTTCGATGACGATCGGGCCTTCGAGGCCCTCGGTCATCTCGGCCGGCATCGAAATGATCGGTGCGTCCTCGACGCCGAACTGCTCGGCGATCTGCTGCGATCCGATCTGGGCAACGAACAATCGGGCCATGTCTTTCCCTTTCCTCGACTCGGCTTGATCGAGATCTAGCACGAATCATTTGCCAGATGTTCCGTTTTTGTTCTAGCCTCCTGTCCCGCCGCTCGCCGGCGATTCGACAGCAATGGAGGACCGGGATGCAGCATGATCCGCTGCTGCGCGCGATGGCGCGCGCGACTTATGACGCCTGCTATCCAACCGAGGATTGGGCGCCGGTGCGGTTTGACGAGGCCGAACGGTTGGGCACCATCCACTATCGCCAGGCGGTCGAGGCCGTCCTGCGCGCCCGAGCGCTGAGCGCCGCTAAAGGCGAGCAGCTCCAGCTGTTCGAGGCGGCCTGATGGCGCGCCCCGACCGACCAACGTGGAATCCGCTGCAGGCGGTCGCCCAGGCGATCGCCGATGGTGAGCCGTGGATCCTGGCCTGGACGCTGCACTCGGCGACATCCTATCGCCGGCTGTCGCGCGAGACCGGAATCCCCGATTACCGCCTCGACGAGATCTATCGCGGGGCGCGCGCCGGCCGATCCGAATTGGCCGCGCTCGCCAGAGTGTGGAAAGCCGACCTCGACGACGTGATGCTGACGCTTCCTCGCGAAACGCCGGCCGAATGACGTGGCGCGTTACGACGCCGCCGGCTGTCCGCGCCCGACCAATTTGCTCGAAGCGGCTGCCTGGCATTTCGCGATCGTGGCGACGTGCCGAAGATGTGGCGCCGAGGGCGTGTTCGACCCGCACGCCTTGTGGAACCTGTTTGAACGCAAAGGGTGGGACGTCGGCATCCGCAGCGTCGCCTATCGCTTGAGATGCACGCGGTGCGGCGCAGGTGCGTTCGTCTCCTGGTCGAGGGATCGGGCGGCCACGGTTCCGCTGCCGATGCCGGATGCACGGAAATGGAAGCAGGCGCTCAACCGACTCCGCAGCTGACCGACGTCCCGGCCAACCGCAGCGCCAAAGCCGAAGACGTGCCACTAAGACTAACCCGTCCTGATTGCAGATCGCCGCAGACGGCCGGCGCAACAGCCGCTGGCAATCGCTCGAATCTGCCTAGGCTGCGCACCGCGTCCCCGAGTGCGCTTCGACAAGGGAGAATTGGTAGATGATCCGCTTTGCTTTCGCGCTTGCCGCTGTCGCGATGGTCGCGACGCCGTCGATGGCCGCCAATCGCTGCCGCGATGCCGAGGGCAGGTTCGCCAACTGGGGGACGCCGGGCGCCAAGCCGGCTTGAGCGACCCACTCGGGGGTCGAGGCGATGCCGCCTCGACCCGCCGAAGTCACATCGGAACGCTGGCCTTGCGCTGGACCCAAAGCTCGTCGGTTCGCGTCATCTCGATCAGCGCGTCGGGAAAGCACCGTTCCTGAAACGCAACCGCGCTGTCGAAATCGCCATTGAGCCAGCGATCATAGTCGTCCGGCAACAGCAGTACCGGCATGCGATCATGCACCGGCCGGATCGCCTCGTTGCAATCGGTCATTACCATCGAATGGACCGCGCCCCATTCGTCGCTGACGCGCCAAAGGCCGGCGGCAGCGAAGATCGGCTGATCCTTGAGGGTGAACCAGGTGCGCGTCTTGGCCCCCTTGGGACCTTCGGCCTCGGCAAAGCCGGTCAGCGGAATGAGGCAGCGCCATTGCGGCTGGCGCGCGAGACCGACCCACATCGACTTGCGGAGATCGGCGATATTGTTGATCGGCCTCGGCTTGGCGGTGGGCGACATGCCCTTGAGGCGCAGCGGGAATCCCCAAGTCATCGACTGCATGACGCGCGCGCCGCCTTCCTCCCGAACCACCGTGCCCGGCGTGCCGGGATAGGATTCCTCCGGGGCGTTGGAAAAGGTCGGCACCTTGACCCTGAAATGCGCGGCCACTTCGGCGACGCTCTTCCTCATGGCAGTGAGATTGCACACCAGGCAGAGATTATCAGGTCGGATGCCAAGCGCCAGACCCCAGGCAGCACCCGCTAGTGGAGCGGCCCGTCCGGCTTCACTGCCTCGAGCTCCTTGATGCGCGCGAGAATCCTTCGGAACGTCCGGTGCCCCTCCATCTCGCCTTGTGCCAGCAATTCGTCCGCGCGCCGCGCCGCGACGAACCAGGCATTCTCGCCATGTTGCTGGACGAGCAGATTGGCGCACGCCCAGATCTCCCGATCTTCGATCATCAAGCGACGATAGTGGTCCGCCAGGTCGTTGCCTAGCAACGTCCACGCGGCGCGCCGATCTCGGTCGGCGCGGCCCGCCGCAGCCTCAGAAAAGGTCAGTCGATCGACGGCCCGCCGCGCCCCCGTCCGATCGACCAGCTGATCCCGTCGCCCCGCATGATCCCCGACACCGGACTTCCGATCTGCCGCTCAAGCACCGGCCGCCACGGCACCAGCGTGAACTCGCGTGATTTCTCGATGAACGCGAACCGCCCGCTGACAAGATCGACCGGCCGGCGCAGCACACCCTCGACGCGCCCGCCCGGAACAGCCTCGACAAAGGTCAGGCCGTTCTCCTCCGACAGCTCTCCAGCAACCCTCAACAATTCACGACGCAGGAGGATGGCGAGCAGTCCCTGCCGATAGCGGACCGCGCCGTCGTGTTCGTCGGCCAGATCGGACGCGATCAACCACTGCCGCCGCCGGTCCAAGGCATCGCGAACGTCCGCGCCGAATCCCGCATCGCGCAGAACGACCGGAGCGCTGGCGACGAGATCACGATCGAGCCAGGTCGCCGCATCCGCCTCGATCAACGCCGCAAGTGGCCGCGACGACAGAACGTCGACCGCGACCGGACGATCACGCAGCAGTCTCGCTTCGTGCGCCGCGGCGCGGTCGAGATGGCCCTCAGAAATGATCCACTGTCCCGACGGTTCGCGGACTACGTTCGCGCTCAAGCGGCGCATTGCTTCCAGCCGCCGGACATGCGTTTCGGCGAACGCCTCGGTCGCGGTCGGATCATGGCGCAGATGGGCATCGACATCGTAGCGGCCGCCATTAGCCGCGGCGACCGCGGCGATCGTCCGGTCGACCTCGCGCACCTCGGCGCGGCGCGGCATGATCCGGACCAACGCACCCTCGCCGATCGCCTCGACCTGGGCGCCCTTGCCGATCGCCACGTAATGGCTACGGCCATCGACACCATCGACGATCAAATAATGGCGATCGGCATGTTCGTCGGCGAGGCCGCGGCTGACGAGGCGCCCGACCAGGGGCCGCGCGTCGGGCGCTGACGGTTCGTAGATGACCTGATCGACCTGTGCCCGGTCGAGACCGCGGCTGGTGAAGTCGCGCAGCATCGTGCGGATGATGTCCCCGCGCTCACCCATCCGGCGGAGCGTCTCCTCCAGTCCCTCGGCGAGCCGCCAGAGGGCGCCCCCGATCGGCTCGGCAAGACCCAGTTGCCGGAGCTTGGCGAGGCGCCCCGCGCGCAAGGTCTGATCGAACGCGCCTCTGTGTCTAGTAGTGACGATTTGATCGTCGCCGGCATCGCGCAGCAGCGCGCGGTCGAGCGAGGTCAGCCGCTCCTGCTCGACCTCGGCACGCAAGGCAGCCTCAACCTCCAGCGGCGACCGCGGCCCGAGATCGAGATCGACCAGCTCGCACGCCCGCTCACGGATTCCGGCCGTCAGATAGTCGCGCGCTATCACCAAATCCTGACCGAGATGATCCTTGCCGCGCACGACGATATGGGTGTGCGGATGGCCGGTGTTGAAGTGATCGACCGCAACCCAATCGAGCTTGGTGCCGAGGTCCTCCTCGACTCGCTCCATCAGCCGTCGCGTCAGCGGCTTGAGGTCCTCATATTCGGCGCCATCCTCGGCCGAGACGATGAAGCGGAACTGATGGCGATCGCCAGCCGCCCGCTCGCGAAATGCCTTGCCGTCGATCGTGTCGGCTTCCGCGCCGTACAACGCGCCTGGCCCGCCTTCGCGCGTCGTCCCGTCGCGCTGGAGGTACCGCAGGTGCGCGGCGGCACCCGCCGTCCCCTTGCCGGAAAGCTTGACGATACTGGTTTTGACGATGACTCGGCGGGCGCCGAAAGCGCCGCGATTGCCACGTCCGGCGAGCACCCTGCCCACCCCCGCGCCGCGTCCGATCCGGCTGCCGGTGAAACCTTTGCTGCGCGACCCGAACATCGCCGCGCCGCCGCGGGCAAGATTGGCCGCCGCCAGCACGCGGCCGAGATACATGCGCGCACGCTTGCCGCCGCCGCTGCGCATGCGGCCAAGACGCGGTTCGAAGTCGTTCTCGTCGGCCATGAAGGGGGGTCCGCTGGCATTTCGGTTAGAACAGCATGATGCTCCGCTCGCCGCCTGAAAACCGGTGCCAAAATAGTGGCGCGATTCGGCCGTTCCGACGGCGTTTGGCACTACCAGGGGTCATGGCCTCGATGGCGAGTCGCACGGAGCGTCGCGGCAACGCTACGCGCGTAACGCTTCGACGGAGCCCGTTTCGATTGCGCGTGAAACCCTCCCGCGGATACGGGACAAGAACCGTCCGCGTCCGTCAGGTCACTTGCTACTAAGGGCACGCAAGACGGTAGTCTAAACCTAAGCCATATTGAGATAAGGATTTTTGGATATCTATCGAAAGATATCTTGTTAGAAATAACCATGCTATTATCTAACATATATGGATAAGAAGCCTACCCCTATGACCGACAGGATCATGAAGCGCGTGCGCAGCAAGGGCCGCGGCTGGGTGTTCACGCCCAAGCACTTTGTCGACTTCGGCACGCGCGGCGCGATCGACATGGCCTTGTCCCGGCTTGCCAAGGCGGATGTCATTCGCCGTATCGGCCGGGGCCTCTACGACTACCCGCGCCAGCATGCCCGGCTTGGCGCCTTGAGCCCCGACACCGACAGCCTGGCCGATGCACTGTCCACCCAGAGCGGCAACAAGCTGGCGCCGTCGGGCGCGGCCGCCGCGAACAGCCTCGGCCTGTCGACCCAGGTTCCGGCCAAGGCGAGCTATGCGACGAGCGGGCCGTCGCGCATCAAACGCGCGGCCGGCCGCAGCCTGACCCTGCGACACAGCCGGGCACCGGTGCTCGACGATGCGGCCGACAGCGTCAATGCGGTGGTGCAGGCACTCGCCTATCTCGGCAAGGACCAGGTCGATGCCGATGTCATCCAGCGCTTCGCGCGCCGGATCGACGACAAGGACATGAGAACGCTCCTCACGGGGCGGCCGCTCATGTCCGGCTGGATGGGCGATGTCGTCCTCAAGATCGACGCCGCACGCCATGGATGAGTTCGCGCGCCTGCCGGCCGACGATCGCCGCGCCTTTATCCAAGAGGCGGCGAGCCGTCGCGACATCACGCCGGTGATCATCGAGAAGGACTTCTGGGTCTGCTGGACCTTGCGGCGCCTGACCACCACGCCCGAGCTCAAGGATCAGATCACCTTCAAGGGCGGCACCTCGCTGTCCAAGGCCTACGGCATCATCCAGCGCTTCTCGGAGGATATCGACCTCACCATTCGCCGATCGGCGCCGTTGATCGACAAGGTCGCCTCACCGATGGACGCGGACATCAGCGGCAAGGAGCGGGAACGGCGGACCGACGCGCTCAAGAAAGCTGCCCAGGCCTATGTCGAAACCGTCGCCATGCCGGCGCTCGTCAAGGCGATCGAAGCCGCGCTGGGCACGAGTGACGGCTGGAGCGTCGAACTCGATGCCGAGGACAAAGACCGCCAGACGCTGCTGTTCAACTATCCACGCACGACCGGCTGGGGGAACAATTGGGGCTCAGCCTGGGGCGGCAATGACGGCAGCGCTTATATCAAGCCGCGCATCAAGCTCGAATATGGCGCCCGTGGCGAGCCAGAGCCATTCGAGGACCGGGCGATCACCCCCTATCTCGCAGAGGAATTTCCGGCCGAACTACCCGACGCCACCACCATGGTGGCGACGCTCAGCGTGGTGCGCACCTATTGGGAAAAGGCGACCTTGCTTCACTCGCTCCATCACAAAGGCCAATTGCGCCCGGGGCTGTCGCGCCATTATTACGATCTGGTGATGCTCGATCGTGCGGGCATCACCGAGGAAGCGCGCGCGCAACTCGGCCTGCTCGAACTGGTCGTGCGCAACAAGAATTTGATGTTCACGGACAGGGCCGCTTCGTACGAGACGGCCGTGCCCGGGCAGATCCGCCTCCTGCCGACCGAGGCGATAACCGCGCCGCTCTCGACCGACTATGTCGCGATGGCCGACATGTTCATGGCCCCGCCGCCGCCGCTCGACGAGTTGCTCGCGGGACTCGCCGACATCGAAGCGCGGCTAAACGCGAGCCACGAACCGGCAAGGACAGCCTGAACGCCGTCGCCATTGTCTAGCGGCGCGCCCACTACCTCCGCCAGGCCGCCGTCGTCGGAATCATTTAGCACACGTCGCTCGGGTCGAATCCCACCCTGCCGACCGCCATCCGGGGCCCGCAGGCGAAAGCTGGTCGGCGTGGCAGCGGACTGCCATCAGCATGAGGCGGCAGCGTGACGGTTCGCGCCGACAATCTCCCGCCGTGTCAGGCGAACAATCCCGCGAGCGCCGAGGCGCCCGCAAACAGCGCGGCGGGGACCATCCAGAGCGCCGCAATCCGATTGTAGGCGGCAACCTTGGCGCCCGCCTTCAGCTGGGCGACCGTCCAATGCAGGTGCGACGATCCGTCGACCGGTTCGATCTGGCCAAGCTCCACCCAGAGCGGGACCGTCTCGACGCGCGCCGAGCGATACCAGAACCAGGCGCTGACGAGGCTGGCCAAAGCCGACAGAATTACGAGCAAAACGACCACGATCTGCATGCCTGTCTTCTCCGTCGTCAGCGCGGCTTTTCCCTCGAAGGATATGGGAAGCGATCGGGCAAATTGCCCGGTCGCCGGTCGGCAGCGGCAATTGCCCTAGGGTTCGCGATCCGCGCCCTTCAGTGCCGGTCAACCCGCTGAAAAGCGTGAGAATTCATCGCCGGCGGCACTGGCCGCGCTCGACCAGTGCCGTCTCTGCACCCAAAAAACGATGTGCAGACAAGCACTTGCGGCATCACCGGTGCCGCAGCTTTATCTTGCCTTACCCACGCCTCCCCTCGAACCGGTCTCGAATATCGCGATCAACACTGCTCCTGCGCTTCGATCACATCCCGCACCCGGCGACCCAGATCCGTCACCGACCAGTGAAAGCGCTCTTCGCCCGTCTCGCGATCCCAATCGAGATCCTCGTCGAACAGGCCTTCGGGGATCGCATCAGCCTCGGCAAAGCTTGTGGGGCCGCACGAAACGATCTGGCGCTGTACGTCGGTAAGGCTAGCGACAATGGCTTCTGGAGAGGACACAATCATCCAGCCCCCATAACAGGTTCGCGAACGGCGCGCCGCCACGATCGAAGCCGCATGCAGTCGCCCTTTGATCGCGCAATACAGTTCCGGCCTCTCCCACGTCCCTCCAGGCTCGCGCGATTCCTGGTGCGCCGCCACGGCACACGCTAGATAGGTCTATAATGAACGTAAATCTGGGGACACACATGGCTGAAGATGCACCGCTCAACGCCGTCGAACTGGCAACCGAACTGACGATCGCCTGGCTCGGAAATCCCAACACGCGCGTGACCGCCGACGACGTGCCGGCGTTCTTCAAAACGATGCACCAGACGGTATCTGCACTCTCCAGTGGCGCAAGTTCGGCGGCTGAAACGGCCGGCGATAATGCCGAACAGGAACAATTCGTGCCGGCGGTTTCGGTGCGCAAATCGCTCGGCTCGCGCGATCACATCATCTCGATGATCGACGGTAAGCCCTACAAGACCCTCCGCCGCCATCTGTCGACGCACGGGCTTTCGCCCGAGCAATATCGCGAGCGCTATAACCTCAAGGCCGACTATCCGATGGTCGCGCCAAACTACTCGGAAACCCGCCGCGCGATGGCCAAGAAGATCGGTCTCGGCAACAAGCGCCGCCGCGGAACTCCGGCCAGAACCAAGAGCTAACGCGCGCACGCACGAGCAAGCGGATCTGGCCCGCTCGCCACGCTAGGGGCCCGATCAGCGGCCGAAACGCGATGCCCTCGACACCGCGTTTCGGCCACAGAATAGCTCGTTCACCGCTGCCGAGCGAACGCTTCCTCCGCCCGCTTCCGGCTGGAGAAGCTGCGTCTTCCAGTCATTCCGTGCGGCATTTCGTTGCCATCGACGATGCAGGTCGCAACGAACCAGCGCCCGCTTATCATTCCGAGGATCGCTACCCGATCGAGCTCGATATCGTCCGTGTCCGACGCCGGCCAGGCACCCAGCCAGCGCTCCTCGACCCGCGCATCCCAGCAGAAATCACACTCCTCGGCCTCAAGGAACCGTGCCGCCAGACCTTCCGCAGCACCCCGCCCGAACTCGATCTCGAGCCCTGCCACCAATGCTGCCATCACGCGGTCCGCTGGTGCCGAAACCGGTTGAACCATGGTCATGATCACTCTCCGTCGTGAGCGTCTTCATCAGCGAAGACCCCCAGTCGACGGTGGCCGGCGGCGCGGCTGTCAGGGCTGCCGAAGGCACCGCGAAGCGGCGGCGGAGGAACCGATTTGCGCAGCAAATTGGAGGGGCCGCCGGCCTTGCACAGCCGCGCCGCCGGCCACCATGCTCGGACGACCAGAGCAAAGCCTCCTTCCTGAACCAATGACCCGGTTCGAGGATCGCCTGCCGGGCTTGCGTGCGGCGGCCACACCACAGCCGGCAACGCGTTCCGCCATTGCCGTCAGGTCCGATCCAGCTGATCCGATGCCGCAGTTCGTTCAGATTGGCGCGGATCAGGCGCCATAGGGCGGGTCATTCCGCCTTTCGCAAGTCCCGCGCCTGGAGCGACGGCGCGGAAGTCGAGAGTAAGGTCGCCGATCAGTTTCCCGCTGTTCAATGGATCTTGGCGGAAAGCAAAAGCGCTGCGAGCTGCACCAGCAGGGATGCAAGAAGTAGAGCAGTCTGGCGATGACGAAGGAAGTAAATTTCCGCCGGATACGATATGAACGCAACCACGATCAGAACCTGGGAAATGGCGTGCGATCTTAATACGCCTGGCCACATGAATATCAACGGTAGCGCCCCTTCCAGAAACAGGAAAGATCCCATCAGGAAACACAGCCATCGGAAGATCCGGAGCAGATTATCAGTCTTAGTCATCGCAACCACCGCACCAAAGGCCAACGTTGAAGTTCAGATCGAATTTGGTTCCGGTGACCATTGTTCCACCGAAAACGAATCTTGAGAGGCCGTATTTTGCGAAAACGCTCCAATGATAGTCCGTAATCTGGGATGCCGATAACAAGCCACGCACCCCTGACCTGTCTCCGTCTACGGCCCTCATGTGAGACCAGGCGAGATCCCAGCGAATAGCCAGATATTCCTTGCCGATGGCAGCCCGATCATACTGGGGAACGAGCGTTCCCTCCCCATTGGCGGCAAGGGCGTAGGTCCATTTGACGATATGCTGGGAAGCGATCGCGCCCTCCAGACCTGCGCGGGAGATGGATGCGAGGCCCGTTGCCTTGCTATCGGACCGATAATTTGCGGCCAGGCAACCGATCGGGTCGCCCCGTTTGCAGCGCGATGCCCAATAGCTGTTCACCCCTGCCTCGGTGCCCTTGGAGATATCAGCGCGCTCGGACCGTGTTGTTGGGATACTTGCTCCGGCCGCACCGTTCGAAGCGTCAGCGTTGGTGCTCGTACAGACGCTGCCTGCAGGGCATTCGTTGCCTCCGTCAAGAATGCCGAACGTACCGCTCGGATCGCGGCCGTTAATCGCGTCGTTTCCGACATAGGCATAAAGGTTATTCTGATCGGCATATCCAATTGGGTCGGTCTGCATGAACCGCCCCAGCGTGGGCGAATACACCCGAGCCTTGTAGTAATACATGCCAAGGTCAGGCAGCCATATCTGTCCTGTGTATTGGAACCGGCCCACATTGCCGGGTCCGGGGATGCCGTATTCGTCATAGCTGTTCGTCGCGTGGGGAGCGCCCGAGCAATCGGCGAGACCGATGATCGACCCCTGAGAGTCCGGAAGCGGGAACCGGGTCTGGGAGCAGTCGAGCGCACTGCCGCCGTCGATCAGCACCGGCTCATCAGCGCCGGCGCCGAATGCATAGCGAGCCGTCATCGCACCGCTCCCATTATACTCGGCGACCAGGGCATCGCCGTCGTAGAGATAGCGGGTAGTCCCGCTCGCTCCACCAGAGCTCTGCCACAACCGGCCGCCGGGATCATAGGCCAGCGTCAGCCCACCCGATCTCGTGGTCAACCGGTTCTCCGCGTCGTATCCGTACGTGCTGCTTCCGTCGCCGGTCAGGTTGCCATTGCCATCGTAACTGAACGTTATGGTGCCCGTTCCGCTACCGGCGGTAGTATATTGATTGAGCGCGTTGGCCGCGTAAGGCCGGTTGACGTCAACATAGCCGGTGAAGGCGTACGCATTGTTCGACCGAGACTTCGCGACGATCTGATTTGCGGGGTTATAGGCGTAACCTGTCGTCAGATTCGCGGCACCGCTGGCGAAATTCTGCGAATTCCACGCCAACCTCGAGACGCCATCATAGTCGTAGCCGGTCCAACTGCTTCCTCGTGTGGTTGAGGTCCTGCGGCCCTGATTGTCGTAGACGATGGCCAGAAACGGCTGGGTCCCGGTCGTTACCCAGGATGCCGCCGACATCCGGTCGAGACCGTCGAAACTGTAGCCGATGTACACGCCGTCGGGGTAGGTCAGTCGCGTCCGGTTGCCGTCGACGTCATACTGGTAGGATAGGGTCAGAGCCGACCCGCCGAGATTATTGCTGCTGGACGCCAGTTGGCCAAAACCATCATAGTTGTTGGCCAGCCCGGCACCCGCAGCGGAGCCGAACCGGGCAAAGGTCTGCAGTCCGCGCAGGTCGTAGCCAAAATACACGTCTGCAGCCGCGCCGCCGGGAATGTCCTTCACTGTGTTACGGTTGAGAGTATCGTAGCTGTAGCGGATGACGTTCCCGTCGCGCTTCATCAGCTTGGCGCGGTTGCCGTTGCGATCATAGGCGTATTTCTCGCAGTCGTCGCCTGCGCCCCGGATCTCCGACGGGCCGGTCACCACTACATTCACCGTGCCGCCGGTGGGCGCCGCGAATGCCTCGGTGGTATCTGCGATTGTGCCTATTGTGCAGGCAGCCGAAGCGTTTGCCGTCGTTTTTGACGGAAAGGCCCAGGCAACGAGGCGATCATGACCATCATAGCTATAGGTCGCGAGGTTGCCGCTGGCGTCTTTGACGGTCTGCTGCTTACCGTTCCTGGTATAGTCGTAAGTGACGTAGTCCTGCTGAATCGGTGTGCCGTACGCTTTCTGGACCTTGAGCAACTGTCCGGCCAGATCGTAGACGTTTTTCGTAATCCGGTCGGGCCCGAAGTCCCCTGCGGTGCCTGGGACACAGGCCGAGGCAGGCAAGGCTCCGAATACCGCGGGATTCAGCCGAACAGCCGTGCATTCGGGGCGACCGACAGGATCGTAGCTGTACTGCGTGACCTGGTAAGGTGTGCCGCCCGAGGAAACCGTTTCCTTTATTTTGCGGCTCATCGCATCGTAGTCAGCATCGACTTGCCTGAACACAGTGAAACCCGACCAGTCTTTGGGCAATACGTTTTCAGACTGCCACGCGGACAGTTCACCGCTCTCGACCCTGATTAGACGACCCGCCGCGTCGTACGTCTTGCGTGCGGCCGCATAATGGATCGGGCCGGTACCGTCGGGATCAGGAGCAATTGTCCCGACCTCGTGTCCGGCGAGATCATAGCGTACGGCGCCCGTAAAGTCGGATGGAGCGTTTTGGGCATGGACCGGCGACGCCAGCAGCATAAGGCCGGTGCCGCAAGCCGCGATGGCGCTCGATGCCCGCAGAAGGGTGGACGCGCTCACTGGCACACCGCCAAACCCGCGCGCGGCCTGGTTTCGAAGATGCGGTTGCCCCGCCAGTCATAGCCGTAGCAGGTGCGCCGGCTCGTCCCGTCAGCCGTTATGATCAACCCGCGCAACAGCAGATTGTTCGGTCCGCTGTCTGGTCCATAATCATACGAGGTCACGACCTCGTCGGAAACGCCTGCGGCGCATGCTCCCGCGACGGTTGCACTAGTCCGGCATGTCCGTTCTTCAGCCAACAGCCAAACCGGCACGCTCGCGTGTACATAGCCCGCGCCGTTGCTGATCCAGGCATAACGCTGGACATAAGCAAAGCGCGTCACCGCACTTACGCCGGTGCTGTCCGCCGGGCTCGTCTTTGTGAGCACAACACCGTGCGTTTGGTCGTATGTATAGCTGGTGACGTTTCCGTTCGGATCGGTGACCGTCAACGGCTGGTTGCAGGTGATCCGGTTCGTGCAGGTCGAAGGGAAGGTCTTCACGCCGGTACTTATGTCCGCAAGGCCGGACCCGGGCTTGGCGGACCAGATTTTGCCGGCGTCGACTTTCTGGCTGTTCAGCGCGAACTGCACCTTGTTGCCTTCTGGCAAGGTGGCGCTCGCCAGAGTCGAACTGCCCGCGCCCCCATAAGCCTGAGTGGTCGTGCGATTGTCAGGATCTGTATAGGCTATCAACCCGACGCCGTTGAAGCCGAAACGGGTAACGCCGGTATCCGGCGCCGTCATGGTCGCGCTATATCCCGTGTTGTCCGGATCGCTGTCTTGTCGGCTGAGGTAGACGGCCGTCGTCGTGAACTGCCACGAGGAACCATCGGCCATCGTTTGGGAAGCAACTTGCTGTGTACGACCGGAGGCAGTGTTGTAAGTATTGGTTACGGGGCAGGTCGACGAACCCGGCAATGTGATACATGTGACTGCCGTTGCCGCCTGAGCAGCATAGGAAATAGTCGATACGTTACCAAGCACGTCGGTGAAGGTCGCCAGCCTGCCATTGCCGTCGTAGGTGTAGGATGTCTTCAGGGCTGCGCCCGCGCATGTCGTGGACGTCGCCACGACATTCTGGGTAAGATTAAAGCCGCAGGCCGCCGTTACGCGTCCAGCGCCGTCAGAATCGAGAACGATGGCATAGCCCCTGTTGCTCACAATGAGTTTGGGGACGGAATTGGCGTAGGTGATGTCCTCTGTCGATCCGTCAGGATGTTCGATCTTCACGAGGTGGTTGTAAGGCGCACTGCCAGACGCTGACCCGAAGGTGTATCGGGTTCCATCGCGGTCGGTGAACAGATTCCCGGCGATGGTCGTGCCGATCGCATCGTTGTCGGGAGCTGTACCCGTGGATGGCTGCCCGAGGTAGTGATACTTGGAACGACCCAGCACAACCGTCGTGTTCACGTTGACCGTGCCGGTCAGCCTGACCTCTACGCGCATATCCCAATTGTGCGTCCAGGTCGGGCCAAAAAAGGCGTACGACGTTTCCGGGCCGCCCAGATGGCTGCGCTCCAGCTTCAACGAGCCGATCGAGAGATCGACATTTGACCAGGTATAAGCGCCGTCAAGCAGGTTCACGCCCGTTGGACTGACCGTATACAATTTGGGCGGTGTATAGGATTGAGCAGCCAGTGAACCGGGCACAGCAATAATCAATCCGGCTAGCGCCGATAGTAATACTTTTGGAAAACCGCGTAGCATCGAATGCCCCTGTTCAAGATTCAAATATTGACTGCGCGGTCGGGCTACCCGGTGCCTCTGCTGCAGGTTAAGGCATTGCCGGTATACGTCAGGTGCAGTTTGCCTGAGGAGGTCGCACCGAGACTGTCGGCGACGACATAGGTGATTATGATTCCGGTTCCGGGGATGCCGCCGGTCACCGATATCGAAGAAGCGCTCACGATGCGGGCGGAACCCGATGATGGACGGGTGATCGACACCAGGCTCAGCGGTACATTGTTCTCCGGATCTGAGTCGTTGGCCGTCAGGTTGATGGTGACCACGTTGTTGCACGGCACTGACGCGGTGTCGTCGACCGCTATGGGCGGCAAGTTCGTGGGAGTCGGGGTTGGGGTCGGAGTCGGCGTGGGAGTGGGCGTCGGGGACGGTGTTGGCGTCGGTGTTGGGGGCGCAGTAAAACAGGCGGCAGTCGCATTGACGGCCACGCTGTACCGCACCCGGTTGCCCGCTGCGTCGAAACAGGTCCCTGTCGTGGTAGCGTTGTTTGGTCCGGCCGTTACCGATGAAGAGATCAGCCTCCCAAGGGCGTCGTATGCGTAGTTTGTCGTTTCCTGCGACCGGGCGGCTCCGGTCAGGATCGACCCGGTCCCGACCGAAGCCAGGAGCCAGACTTTCAAACGGCCCTTCAACGCACTCTCCCCGACTCTCGCATCAATAGGGACTCTTCCACGCGCCAAGGTTCCCGTTGCGGTGCCGGTCATGACCGACGCCGACACAAGATTGTGCGACTCGCAGAAAACCCCCCGACTGAAGGGGCTTCAGAGCCTGCCGCTTCCAACTTGGCAATCGAAAAATTGCCGTGTTTTAAATTAATTATGTTGTGCAGGGACTGACCTATTGGAAAAATGAGTCCTGCTTCCGATGCGACCTCAAGGGCGGGTCGCTGACCTGCCCTCTCTCGATTCAGCCCACTGCGCTGTCGCAGCTTTTGGAACTGACGAGTTGGATGACGCCTTGGGCCCGATTGGCGAGGTGCTGAGAGAAATATGCTGCCTCGACCACTGCTGGATCGCCTCGTCACTGCAATTCGCACGACTTCTGCCGCCGCGAATGGCCGAGTATCGCGCCGCACGATATCGAACGCCTGCAGCACGGCTAGGCGCCGGCGGCAGATCCGCCCAAACTCGCTTTAGCCCCCAGACTACGCGTTTATGAAAGCGCGCTGCCTCTTCCGGCAACAAGGCGCTTGCAAGGTCAGGGCGGTCAACGCGGTGGGATGGCAAACAGCGCGGAACGCTGCGGAGCGAAAGGCTCGCCCGGGGCGCCGGCCTGCAGCGGCGCGAACAGGCTCGGTGGCGGTGGTTCGGCAGAAGGCTTCGCGATCGGCCGTGTCGCCGCCGCGAGGTAACGCATCGTCTCTCCCGGCAGGCGCTGGCGGCCGGCGAGATACAAGGCATAGCGTCCCGGCCCGGCATTATAGGCCGCAAACATGCCGGGATAGCCGAACCGGTCATACATCAGCCGCAGATAGGCCGATCCCGCGATAATATTATCGTGCGGATCGAACGGGTCGCGGCCGAGACCGAGCGCAGCGCGCATCACCGACCAGGTGCCGAGCATCAGCTGCATCAGCCCCATCGCGCCCGCGCGGCTGACGATCGGTCGGCCGCCGAGCGTCGTTCGGCCCGCGCTCTCCACCCGCATCACGCGTTCGATCCACGGCACCGGCAAACCGAACCGGCGCGATGCCTCGGTCACGAACGGCCGCCAGTGAGCGACCGTTTCGGCGTGAGCGGGGCATGCAGAAACCAGCGCCGCGGCGACAGCGAGAGATCTCAGCGGACCCATATGGCCGTCGCCTTGCCGATTAGGTCATCCGCAGCCGTCGGCCCGAAATACCGCCCGTCGAACGAGTCCAGTATCTTCCCCATGAGCAGGAACACGGCACCGTCACGCAGGGTCCGGCAACCGCTCCACCATGGCAGCCGCCGGCCGCGCGCATCGTTGGTGCGCCGTGTCGCGACGGGCCGACCGTTGATGCTGATGGTCGTGCCGACGGCGCAGATGGTATCGCCGGGAACGCCCGCCGCCCGCTTCACCAGCGGGACATTGGCCGGGATATACCGCCGGCCGGCGGCAAGTCCCCGCACCGCGATCGGAGTCCGGGCGATCACCATGTCGCCGCGCCGCACGCGCTCACCGGGTGCGACGCGGTAGAGGCCCAGGGGCGCGCTGGCGCTCGCGTTCCACACCAGCCGGGGCAAGGGCGGCGCCGCGACCGTCGCTGCCAGGCAGGCGCAGCCGAGCCCAACGAACACGCTCCGGCGGACAACCCGGCGGCGTGTGGCGCGCGCCGTGCGCAGCGCGTCGCCCCAGGCGAACAGCGGCAGGTCTCGGCGCTCAACCATGGTCGCCTGCCTTGCGGCTGGCGTTGGACCAGGCCTCAATATCGTCGATATGATAATACCAAGCGCGTCCGTGGAGACGGCAGGCGGGGCCCCGCCCTTCAAGGCGCATGCCCTTCAACGAGCTTGCCGCCAGGCCGAGATGGAAAGCCGCCTGCTTGGCGGTGAGGAAGGGGCAAGTCTCGCGCGCCTCGCGAACGCGCGCTGCCGTGTCGTGGTCGTCCATTACCAGGGGTCCGCCTTTGGCGGCCGCCGGATTGCGCCGCCGGACGCCGCAAATGACCGCAAAACGCCGCACCCGGCAGGGTCGAGAACGCGAGGGCCTGTTTTCGACCCTGCTCATTTCGGGTCACGAAACAGCCACGTCCGCGCCCCGGAAGATCCGGGACGCGGACTGCTCGGGATCTCAGTCGACCGCGTTCCAGATGATGGCGAACGCGTCGTCATCGTCCTGGCCGGCGGCGCGGCCGAGATTGGCGTAGATGCGGCGCGGCCCGAATTCAGGCGCGGCCAGGCTGAGCGAAACGAACTCCTTGCCGGACATGTCGCTGCGCCGCACCCAGCCGGCGCCGACTTCGACGCCGCCGGCGACGACGCGATAATCGGGCTGGGTGTCGCCTTCCTTGAAGCCATTGGGGACGATCGTGATCTGGGTGCGGATCGAGAGCGTCTTGATTTCGCCCTTGAAGCCGTTGCCGTCGCGGGTGACGTAACCGATTGCAGGCATTGTAGGTCTCCTTCTTGCTACTCGCCCGAACCGTTCCGGGCGATGGGCGGACCGAAGGGACGGCCGCCGGATTTTCGAACCGCGAGGCCGGAGCGGCAGCGAAGGACCGGAGCCAAAGGCTTATTTGAGAGCGATAGCGGCCGCGAGGAGCCCGAACGCGTTCGGGCGGGGAAATAAGCCTGCCGGCGATGGTTTCGAAAGGCCGGCGGCCGTTCCAGGTCATGCGCCCAAGGAGCCGAGAACGGTGCGGCAGCGAGCGCAACAGAGACCTGGTGCCGTAGCCGGACACATGCGACGGCAATGGTGGCGCGCGATGATAGGTGCGCTATCGACCGCCTCGCGCGATGCCCGTTTGCCAGAGCCGCCCGCCTCGCATATCGCGCTGGTCGGAGGACGGTGATGATCGGCAAACGAGGGCAGCACGATAGAAGCGGGGGATCGACCGCGACCTGGCGTCTGGTCGTGCCGCTCGCGCTCCTGACGGTTGCCGCAGGACCGCCGGACAAGGGGCGGATCCGCTACGTCACCGATGGCGACACGTTCCGGCTGGAGAGCGGCGAGCGCATCCGCATCGCCGGGATCGACGCACCCGAATCGGACCCCCGCCAGGCCAAATGCCCCGCCGAAATCGTGCTCGGTAAGGCCGCCGGCGCGCGAGCCGGCGCCCTGATCGACCGTCGCGACGTCGTGTTCGTGCGCGTCGGCCGCAGCTACAAGCGCACGGTCGCGCGCGTAACCTTCGAAGGACGTGATCTGGCGACGGAACTGGTCGACTTGGGGATCGCGCGCTGGTGGCCGCGCGGCGTCGCCAAGCCCGATTGGTGCGCGATCGCCGGCGCGACGGACCGGCGGCGATGAGCGCGCTCGACGACGTTCGGGGACTCATCGCGCGGCTGTCGCCGGCGCCGATCTGTGACGATTGCTTAGCGGAAAAGCTCAGCCTACAGGGCCGCCAGCACGCCAATCAAAAAGCCCGCGAACTGGCCGGTTCGAACGGCTTCGAACGCCGGCGGGACATCTGCTCGATCTGCTACGGTGAGAAACTGGTAACGCGCCGGACTTGAGTGCATCGCACGAGGCGCGGGAACGCCCTAAACTGGCTGCGCAGTGCCATCACGCCCCCTTTGTGACGGCGATCTTGATCGGGTATTTGGCGATCTGTTTACCCCCAGACTTGAACGCGAACACGAGGTAGAAGGCTTTGCCGACGGCGATGTTTTTCAAGTCGACTGCGTAATCGCCGTCCTTCGTCAGCGTGACCTTTCCGCCCACGGCACTGACGCCGGAAATCGCGACGAGTTGCGCCCCAGTGTCAGTACTGACATCGACGGTGCTTGCTTTAGCGTCGGTCAGCGACAGGGAAAATCCGATATTTCCCGCGCCGTTCACGACGTTTATTTGCGCTGGATAGTTCGACACGCCAGCCACCCGGGGCGTGCTGGCTGCCGTTGCGCCAGCTTTGTTCGCGGTCTTGGCAGCGCCGGGGCGGGAGTACACGGCCGCATATTCGCCGCCGCCGGCCGGACAGGCCAGCGAATCCCTACCCCAGAAATCCAGCTCGGCCGCCAATTTATCTTTCGGACCGAAGCGGGCTGCGACTGAGGGAAATTTCACATCGCCGATGTCCGGCCCGCCGGCATCGAGACTGGCTGCAACGGAGGTTGGGGAAAGCTTTGCGCCAGCCGGACCAACTTTCCAGACGTTCAGCCTCGCGGTTATATGCGATCCCTGAAATCCGTCCGCGCCGGAGATTGTGGCCGTGGCATTGGTTCCGTCGTCGGATACCGAAAGCGTCACATCTCTCAGCGGACACGCCCGGGGCGAAACGGGCAACGCCCGGGTGGCGGTGGTGATCCCGGGCCGCAATGCGTATTTTGACAGCCGTGCCTTGAGATCGTCCGATAGATCATATTGCCGCGCGTCCAACGTCTCGATGCCGAAGATCGCGAAATTGAACTCGCTTTGACTGATATCGGCGAGTCTTTCCGACACGTTTTCCAATGAGCCACAATTGCCGACGCTCGCCGCGCAACCGGTAACCGCGGGGAGCGTTCCGGCCACGGCAGGAAAATCGGCTTCTTCGGTCAGGGCGACGTCATGCATGTATTGCGCTCGGGTGTTCAGCCAAGCGGCGTCGGCATCACGCATCGGCTTAACATCCGCCGATGGCAGGCCTCGCGCATCCTCGAAATAATAGTGCCCAACGGCCTTCAGCAAGTCATCGCGGCGGACATCCTGATAGGGCACCATGAGGACGATGCTGACCTGGTGATCGAGCGATAGCATTTCATAGGTGTCCACGCCGAAACGGTCGGCGCCCAAACGTATATGGAGGGTATTGTTGCCCGCTCGCGCCACGGACACGAGGCTATTTGGCCGCAGAAATAGGTTGTGGTCGATGGCCGTCGCCAGACTCTGGAAATTCGCCGAGGCAGCCCCGACACCTCCGCGCAACGCCGCAGCCAAGGCAAGCGCCTTGGTTTGCTGCGCTAGCATGTCGCTCTGACCGTTTTCGAGGCTGTCTGACGAGAAGGAGACAATGCTCACGTCGTCGTCGCGAATGTCATAACCGCAGCCTAAGGGGTCGCTCGCCTCACCGCCCTCAGTCTTTCCGCCGTTCCTCAGCAATTGGTAGCGCGGGTCCGAGGGGGTTTTTCCGATATTGCGCCTCGGCGAAACGGAAAGGTCGACCACGGTATCGTAGGGTTGATTGCGCTTGTTGGCGGAGACCGTGATTCTGAAGGTGACCAGGACCGGGATATATCCGCAGGGGGTCATATTCCCGAAACCCTGGTCGAGCACTGCCGCATATTTGAACAGCGAGTCCGCAGACTGATAGTTGACGATCGGCGCCAGATTGGGCGTCTGGCCAGAAAATGGCCCGGACACAGCGCCGCCGGCTGGAAGGGCGGCGGGGGATATAGCGTCAGGGGTAGCTTGCCTCGAATCGCGGCTGGCGGACGATGTGCTGGTCGATGTTTTCGTCCCAGTCGTGTCCGTGGAGGTTGTGGTCGATCGCGATGCGTCATTGTTGATGATCGGGCCATTTGCCGAGACGCTCAGTCCTACGCCGTTATTCTCGACCAGTGCCCCATTTTCATAAGTCGATGCACGATTGACGAGAGCAAGGGCGTTCTGACCGGTGAGACTGTAATTGGATTGGAAATGCGTCGCGATATCCTGCCACTGATTCAGCGACGCAATATCGACCGAGACGCGACCGGCCTCCGCTGTCGATGATGAAACGGCAACGTTGCCTGGCGTTGGCAAACTGCTGTAGCTCGCGTGGAGGCAGCCGGTGGTCAATAGCCCCAGTGCCAGAGCCGCGCGTGATCGTCGCATGAGAGCCCCCTCCGTCGCGTCCGGGAACAATACTCGCAACCCCGCTCCCCGCAACTTCTGTCGTGTCCGTTATGGATATATTGCTCCGGCCATTGCGGGCATTTTCGGCGCTGGGAGCCAACCGCCGCGCCGCGCGTAGACCACAGGACGGCAATGCGTGTCCGAGTCGTCGCGGAATGCGAATATCAGCCTTTGGTTGGGCCGCATTGTCAGCCATGCAACATAGAGAATCGCTACGCAGCCGCGACATTTGTTCGATCTGCTACGGTGAGAAACTGGTGACGCGGAAGACCTGATCCGGGGGACGGCCGCGCCGTCGCCTAACTTGGACTCAGCCCGCGACGAAGCGGCAAGCCAGGCCGCCGGCAAACAATGCAGGCTCTGCGACGGCGACTTCCACCCTACGCCCCTTAATCCGCGCGCCCGAGCTCGAGCCCGTCAGGGCGAGAGCGAGGGCGCGCGGCCGGACTTCAAGGCCCACACCGGTCCTATCGTCGGATGAGACGCGCGGAGGAATACCCCCGCGCGTCCCCTTTCGTCAGGCCGCCAGCGCGTCGGCGTCGGCGCCATCATCGTTGGCCGCGATCAGCCCCTCGCCCGAACCGGCGTCCGGCGCTTGTGCCGCCGCATCGAGCGCGGTCGGATCGGGCCTATCGTCGCGGTCGCGCTTGGCGGCGGCTACCACCGCATTGGCGCGCACCGTCCCGACGCCGCCGCGTTCCGTATAGGCGGCAGGCGGGAACGCCATCCAGCGCGGCACCCAATGCTCGACATGGGCGCGTCCCTCGGCCCCCGCCAGATGGTCGGCCACGATGCGCTTGAGGGTCGCGCCCTTCTCGCCCGCATTGGCGGCGGCGATGGTGTCGCCCGCGACCTCGGCGACCATCGCGCCCAACACCTCCTTGTCGCGGACGAGATCGAAGAACGCCGCGTCTGCGCTCCACCAATCGGCCATGTCGATACCGATTGTCAGCCCGACCGCCTCGACCGCGGGACTACCGGCGGCCAACGTCTCGCCCATCGCGACCGCGATCACGTCGCCAAGGGCAGCGTCGGGCAAGTCGAGCAGGCGCAGGAATACCCGGACCAACTCATGACTGTCGGCATTGCCGCGCACCACGCAAATGCGCTCGGGGTCCATGCCGAGCAGATCGAGCACCGCGCGGCGGCGCTCATCGAACCGCGTCTCGCCGAGACACGTCTCGACGCTCTCGACGCTGGCCTCGTCGCGACATTCCTGCGTTTGGCGCCGCACGGTCCAGAGCGGCGAGCCGATGATCGCGTGCGCGACCATCAAGCGCAGCGCGACGCCGGGATGCGCGGTGAGTGCGGCGCGGACGGCGGCATGGCGGTGGAGATCGACATAGATCGCCATCGCGGCGGTGATTTCGGGACGCTTGGGCTTGCTCATCCCTTCCGGCGTCTCCAAGCGTGCGGCGCGCTCGGCTTCGCGCCTGCCGACATAGCCTTCGTGAAACACGATTTCGCCCGTGGCGCGCACATCGATATAGACCCGCCCGCCCTTGCGCTTGGCGCGCTTCTCATGCTCCCAGCCGTAGAAATGCTCGCTCGGCCCGACGATCACGACCTCGCCCCAGCCTTGCGCGAGATAGGCCTCGCGCCGCGCTTCGACCGCTGCGTCCTGTGCTGCCCAGAACGCGACCGCATCGGCGAAGCAGCGATCCTCGCCGAACAGGTCGGCGACGGTCGCGAGGCCGCTTTGCTCGACATCGAACAAAGCGAGGCTCGCCGGGATCGACTGGCCGCCGAGCAGCCACGCCTTGAGGCTGGCGCCGGTCGGGGCGCGCGCCTCGGGATCGTCATGGAGGCGCAGCCAGTCCTGCTGCTGGCGCTTGCTGGCAAGCGTCAGCGGGCGGATCGTCGCGCGGTCGATCTCGCCTGCCGCGTACAGGCTGCGGATGCGCGGCAGAAGGTTGCCGAGCGCGAGCACGCGTTTGACGGCGAGGTCGGGCAGACCAAAGGTCGCGGCAATATCGTCGGCGCTGCGGCCCTCCCTGACCAGCCGGGTGAAGGTCACCCATTGCGTCACCTCGTCGGCGTCGAGCCGCGCGACATTCTCGATCAGCGAGGCCTCGACCGCATCGGCGTCATCGGCATCGTCGAGGATCGCGCACGGCATCGGCTCGGGCTCGCCGCCTGCGGCAATGCGTTCCCCGGCGACGATGGTCGCGGCGGTGAAGCGCCGCAGCCCGGCGACGACCTCGAAATGATCGGGGGCGCAATTGGGCCGGACGAGCACCGGCTGGATCACGCCGCGCCTGCGCACGCTGGGCAGGATATCGGACACGTCGGGCGCGCGTTTGGCGTAGCGCATGTTGGTGCGGCTCGGAATAAGCTTGTCGAGCGGGATAAAAGCGAGCTTCATAATACTACTCCTTGTGAGTGCCGGTCCCGCTTGTTTCTTGAAGGATGAGCGGGACCGGTTTGGATTGCGGGCGAGACGCGCCCGCGCGTCAGCCGCCCTCGGGGTCCGAAGGCGGAAGCGGGTTGGGGTCTGCCGAGTCGCGATTGGATGGAGCAGACGCGCGGCGCGCTCGATAATGCGCCTCGACCGGCCGCAGCAGCACTTGTGCCAGCAGGATCGACCCGGCGCGGCGTGCGGTGTCGGCCCAGACCGAGAGCGGGAACACGCTGGCAAAACCGAGGTCGCGCTCGATCCGCAGGCCGAACGGCAAGCGCAGCGCGGCGATCTCTGACAGGCTGAAATAGCCGAGTTCGGGACAGCCGAAGCCGAGATCGGCGAGTCCGAACAGGGTATCGCCATCGGCGTCCAGTTCGGTCGCCAGCCAGGTCGCGGCACTGAGCGGGTTGAACAGTTTGGCGACCGGCGCGGGATCGGGCGCGGGCGGCAACCCGGGGTCGCGCTGCGCCATGCGGTGGGCCTCGTCATTGGCGCGCAGCGCGGCGACGATGGCGGGGGTCAGAAGGTCCATCACTGCGCCTCCGTCGGGCTGGAGGCGGCGGCGGGCGATGGCGACGAGGTGGTCGGCGCCGCGCGGTGACACGCGAGCAGCCAGTCGGCGGCCTTGCTGGCGGCCGAGGCGGCGCGGAAGATCGCGCGCCCGCGCGGCGCGGCGCTCGCCCGGACCGACGCGTCTTCGCTCAAATCCTCGCGCAGCAGGTCGAGCCATTGCCCGAGATAATCGGCATGGCGGACGGTCGGGACGATGCCGAGCGCGGCGCACAGGAACGCCGAGCCCATTTCGGCGATCAGTTCCTCGCGCGCATAGTCCTTGGTGCCGAACGCGGTGGTGAGGGTGCGCGCGAGCCGCGAGGGATGCCCGGTCGCATGGGTCAGTTCGTGCAGGACCGTGCGGTAATAATTGATCTGATCGAAAAAGGCGGGCTGCGGCGGCACCTGCACATAATCGAGGCTCGGCACGTAAAAGGCCTGATCGCCGCCGATCCGGACATCGATCCCGCTCGCCGCGATCACCTGTTCGGCGACGGGCACGATCTCGCATTCGGCGAGCGGCGCGGGATCGGCCGCGAAGCGCTCGGGCAGACCGTCGATCTGGGCGACGTTGAACACGGTGAACCGCTTGAGGAACGCGACCTCGCGCGCCGTCTCGCCGGTGTCACGGGCGCGCGCCTTCTCGGCCTCGGGGGTGAACCGGTCGGCATAGACGATGCTCGTGCCGCGCTCGCCGCGCCGCACCGCGCCGCCCGCCTGCAAGGCCTGACGGAAGGTCAGCCAGCCCTGGCTCGGATAGCCGCGTTCGATCACCGCGCCCCACAGGATCAGGATGTTGATTCCCGAATAAGGCCGCTCGGTCGCCGCGTTGCGCGGCAGGCCGGGCGCGGCACCCTCCACCCTGCCCCAAGGCTGGACCCAGGGCAGGCGGCCAGCCTCGAGCTCGGCGATGATCCGCTCAGTCACCTCGCGATAGAGATCGCCGCGTGCGCCGCCATGATCGCCGGACTTGCCTTCGGATTGGTCCGCCCCTGCCCGATCGCGCCTGGAGCGTCGTTTGCGCCGCGCCTTGCGCACAGTCGTCGGCGTGGCGGCATCGCCGACACCGGCCGTCGCATGGCTGGCATCCGTGCCGCGAGCGCTCGGGGAATGGGTAATATGCATCGCAAGCCTCCTGCCCCGCCCCAAAAACCCCATGGCCTCCCCCGGAAGCGGGGGTGGGCGGCAAGCAGCGACCGGAAAGGCCCGCTCGAGCGGCGCCGGCACCCGAAGGGCCGCAATGCAATGGAGGAGCCGGGCGTCAGCCCGGCTTGCCGGGGACGCGAACGGGCCTAGCAGGGAGTGCCGCCCGCACCCGCGCCCCGGGAGAGGCCACCAGCAAACGCCGCCGCGCAAGCGGCGTCGCTCAATCGCCGGCGGGCACCGCCGGCCCCACCAGGATGGGCACTCCGCGACGCGCCGGCCGGAGCAGCGGCGTCGAACCGGGCTTCGCGGCTGCGGGCGGGGCATGGCGCCCGCCCGCGAAACCGGGCGCGCCGCCCGGCCGGGCGGCGGTGTGCCCGCGGGGCCCCGCTGTCAGGCGCCGCACCCTGTCCGGCTGCGCCAGCAGTCCGGCAGTGTGCGTCCTCAAGCCCCGCTCCGCCAGGCGCAGCATCCCGCTGCGCCACGCCAGCCGATCGTCACCGTCAGGCCGAGACCCGCTCAGGGGCTCGGCGGCGACGGCGCAGCCGAGCCGTAGAGCGCGGTCGCGCGGCTCCCCGCCGCGCGAGGCGTCAACCCCCGCCGATCGAGAGCGGCCGTGTCAGGATCGAGTCATCAACTGCCGCATCGCGAGACAGGTCTCGGCGGGTCAGCTCACCGCCACGATAGCTGATCCCTGGGCAGCCGGCCCGAAGGATCGAACACCGAGACCCTGTTCGGCAGGTCCGGGCCCCACCGCCACAGGATCAGGTTGCAGTTGGTCGATCCCGCGCCGGGGGCGAAGCTCGGTGTCAGAAGACCGACATAGCCCTCAGCCCTCAATCGTTCCGCGACCAACCAGGAAGGCGCGTCCTCACCCGCGCGAAGAAAGCCGAGCCAGCCGCAAGCGAGATCGTCAAGGGCGACCCCGTGTGCATCGCGGCCAGCATCGGTCCGCAAATCGGCGACCGGATCGCAATCGACATCATATTCGCACATCGTCAGAGGGTGCAGCCGTCGGGTAAGGCCCTGGGTGCATTCACCAACCGCGGTCATGATGTCGAGCGACAGGTACAGCGTAGGCTCGCCCTTGCGGTTGAAGCGGCCGCCGACCTTGGCGGCGCCCTCGCCCGAAATCGGCGAGAACGACCATATCGGATCATGTCCTCGGTAGCACCGCCCCACGAACCTCAAGCAAAGCCGCCCAGCGCCAGATGATCGAGATAATCGCGCACCGCTCCGGCCTCTCCGGCCTTGACCAATGCTTCCGGGGTCCGTCCGTCGAGGGCCGGTATCGGCTGCGAGCGATACCAGGCCATGGCCTGGGTCTCACCGCCCGCCCAGTCACGCACCCGCGACACGATCTCGAGCATCTCTCGAACGCGCGACTGGGTGCGCGGCGCGGTCCGCCGCTCGGCCTTGCCGATCGTCGCGGTGCCCAGGCCGATCGTTTCGGCAAGTTGTCCCTTCGTCATCCGGAACGTACTCGCGACGCGATCGACGTCGACCACGCCACCCTTGTCAATGAAATGGGTGACGAAGCCGGCGCCGGCGAGCGCCATCCCATGGGTGCCCGGCACCTCGCGGCGCGTGGCGCGGCTGACCCGCTTCTTGCCAGGCTTCTTCGTTACCGCTGTCATGTCCCATACTCCGGCTTCATATGGGACAAAATATGGGACAATTGCAGCCAAGTTTCAAGTCACGCGCAAATACCGTCATTACGGCTCGTCATCGGCACCCCATCTTCAGCGCGTAGTCCGCACCATCGGCACCAGGCTAGGACCAACTTCAAAAATCTCTCCGTTGGGCGAAATCGGTAGATCCGGCCGGATATCGCAATCGGCGACCACCTGCTCCGGCACCTCCCGGACTTCGCGCCCTCAACCGCGACGGTTCATCAATGCCCGATAGCCGCCCCCGGCCAATCTTCGCGCTTCGGTCACCAGCCGACGCACCCGCGAGCGCACGAAATCCGACGACCCCCGGGAGGTGAGCGTCTCCAGATCCGCGTCGAACAGCACATGGGCGATGTCGCGATGGCTCGCGCCGGCGGCCAGTGCGTCATGAACCCGGAGCGCGAGGATCCAACGCTCGACCCGACGATCGCGCGGATAGAGTTCGACGGCAAAGCGGCGATGACGGCAAAGATTGAGGAAACGCCGCAGCGGGAGGATTTTGGCGTTCGCGGACGCGACGCCGTAGAGGTCGTAGTGAAGCATCACCGGGTCGCCTGCGGCGAGACTGCCTCGCGCGATATCGATCCGGATATGACGCCATCCATCCGACAGCACGGCATGCTCGCCTGACGCATCGCGCGCGATCGTCAACCACGGCGCAAGGGCGGCCGCATCGACGGCATCGGGATGGCCCGCGTCGATCGGAACGGCAAGCGCGCTGAGCGTGCCCGGATCGATATCGGCACGCCAGATGATCCGGGCGTCCGGGGCCTCGGCCTCCGGCTGCTCGGCGAAAGTGAATCCCCCAGCGGCCAGGGTCGGCCGGCTGGCATAGACCGGCGTCGGTCTCCCGGGTGGCGATGCCGGCGGCGGCAAACCAGGCGATATAGCCGGGATCCCGGCGCAGCCACTCCCACATCAGACCGGCCCGATCGATGCCGTGCAGGCGGGCATAGGTGCGGGGATCGCGCCAATCGCCCGGCACGCGACCGTCATCCTCCGCGGCGGCCATGGCCGGCCATCGCAGCAACCTGTCGCATGAAAACAGGTTCAGATCGGATCAAAAACCGCACCACCCTCACCCAATATATTCCAACTATAAACTTGACGGCTTCCGATCGAAGCCATTGTATAGGTGAGACTTAATCGAAGAGTCGCCGGGCCGCAGGCTGAGAGCTGATGGCCCGGCGGCCGAGATGATGGAAGGACGATCGCGGGGCTCCCGGCAGCTTGAGACGCTGCCCGCGATCGGGACGCTGCCCAATGGGCATGCAGATCGTGGGACAATTGATCGGGATGGTCGACGAGGTGGCGAGCGCCGACGACCTCATGGCCGCGATGAGCGACATCTGTACGATACTGGGATTCCAGTTCTTCGCGCTCAGCCACCATGTCGATCTCCTCAAAGCCTCGTCCTCGGCGATCCGCCTGCATAATTATCCAGCGCGATGGGCGGACTATTATGACGCCCATGCGCTTGGCGTATCGGACCCGGTCCATCGGGCCAGCCACAAGACGAGGGTCGGTTTTCGCTGGTCGCGCATGCCGGACATGATCCCGCTGACCGCCAGCGATCGCCAGGTTCTGGCGCTGGGCCGGGAACAGGGCGTCGGCGATGGCTTCACCGTGCCGGCCAATGTGCCGGGCGAAGCTTGCGGTTCGTGCTCGTTCGCCAACGAGGCCGGCAAGCCGCTGCCCGACGACATGCTGTGGCTGGCGGAACTGGTCGGCGGCTTCGCGTTCGAATGCGCACGGCGGCTGTGGTCGGTACGAAGGATCATTGGAGAGGAGAAGGCGCCGGTGCTGACCGATCGACAACGCGACTGCATTCTGTGGGCATCGCGCGGCAAGAGCGACTGGGAGATCAGCCGCATCCTGGGCGTGAGCGAAGAGACCGTCGCGCGCCATATCAGGCAGGGCTGCGAACGCTATGGCGTGAACAAGAGAACATTGCTGGCGATCCGGACGCTGTTCGACGGAACGCTCACTTTCACCGACATTTTGCGGCGCTGATATAACCCTTTTCCGGTATATCGCCGCAGCTCGGTTGATCCGACCCTTGGCCGTTCCCAGCCAAGGAGATCCCAGCCATGTTGCCTGTCCTGCGCTTCGGCGCCCCTCCGGTGCCCGACCGGGTGCTGCGCGCGATGTTCGCCGCCCGCAAGGAAGTGTTCGTCGATTTGCTCGGATGGAATGTCCCGGTGATCGACGGACGCTTCGAGGTCGATCAGTTCGACGACCAGCATGCGCAGTATCTGGTGCTGGCCGGGCGCGACGGCCGCCATTTCGGATCGGCGCGACTGCTGCCGACAACGCGGCCGCACATCCTCGACAGCCTATATCCTGAACTGTGCGATGACGCGCCGCCGCGCGCCGCCGACACCTTCGAGGTGACGCGCTTTTGCCTCGATCGCGGTCTCACTGCGCGCGACCGGCGCACTATCCGCGACACATTGGTCGTGGCCCTGGTCGAGCACGCGCTCGCCAATGGCATAACCAGCTATAGCGCCATCGCCGAGCTCGGATGGCTGCGGCAGATCCTCGCCTTCGGCTGGCGCTGCCGGCCGCTCGGGCGGCCAACACCGATCGCCGGCAAGACGCTCGGGGCGATCGAGATCGCCATCACCACCGATACGCCCGAGCTGCTTGCCCGGACCGGCATCGCCGCTTTGCGCCAAGCCCCGCATGACGAAGCCGGGTACGACGGCGCTCGCGTCGCAGCCTGATCACCAACGGAGACGATCATGACGCTCCCGCCTTCGGCCGTCGACCATTGGGCCGCCCGATTGCAGCACGATGGCTATTGTATCATTCCCCAGGCGCTGCCGCCCGCCACGATCGCGGCGCTCGATGCCGATCTCGCGCCCGCCTTTGCGCAGACACCTTTTTGCCAGGGCGGGTTCTATGGCGAAACGACCAAGCGGTTCGGACGCCTGCTCGCGCGGTCGCACCATGCCGCGACATTGGTCCAGCACGACCTGATCCTCGCCGTCGTCGATAAGGTCCTCTCTCCCTGGTGCGACACGATCCAGCTCAACGTCGCCCAGGCGATCGCCGTCCACCCCGGCGCCCCGGCGCAGCTGCCGCATCGCGACCACGACATGTGGCGGGGGCCGGTGGGCGAGATCGAATATCTCGTCAACGTGATCTGGCCGCTGACCGAGTTCCGCGCCGACAACGGCGCGACACGATTGTGGCCCAACACGCACGGTGGCAACGCGACGATCGTCGAACCCGAGGAAGGCGATGCGGGCAACCCCGCAGCCATGTCTCCCGGCGCGGCGCTCGTCTTCCTGGGATCGACGCTGCATGGCGCCAGGGCCAATGTCAGCGGCGAGATCCGCCGCGGCGTGGTGATCGGCTATTCGCTCGGCTGGCTGAAACCCTATGAGAATCAGTGGCTGGCCTATCCGCCGGAGATCGCGCGCAGCTTTTCGCCAGATCTCGCCGGCCTGATCGGGTATCGCCAGCACCGCCCCAACCTCGGCAATTACGAGGGCCAATGCCCGTCAATCCTGCTCGGCGACAAGGCTGATGCGCCACTCGCGGCGGTTGACGCGCTCCGCCCGGATCAGCGCGCGGCGGTCGACGCGTTCGTCGCGCGGCAATCGCGCCTGACATGAATTCCGGGGTCACCTCCGAGCGCGTCTATGCGGCGCTGAAAGAGCAATTGTTGTCCGGCGCCATCCGCCCGGGCGCGAAGCTCGATCCGGCCGCGATCGCGCGCGATCTGCTGAGCAGCGTGACGCCCGTGCGCGATGCGCTCCATCGCCTCATCGGCGAGCAACTGGTCGAAAGCCAAAGCGGCGACGGCTTCCGCCTTCCCCACATCACCGAGCCCCAGCTCGAGGATCTCTATGGCTGGAGCGGCGACATCCTGGCACTGGCGTTGCGGACCGGCGCTCTCCCCGCCGCCGCATTGCCCGAGCGGCAGACCGAAGGCGGGAAAGCGATCGCCTATGAGACCGCCGCGCTGTTCGCGCACATCTCGTCGGGATCGCGCAATGCCGAGCATCGACTGGCGGTGGAAGCAACGGGCGATCGCCTGCAGCTTGCCCGGCGCTTCGAGATCCGCTTGTTCGATGACCTGCGGTCGGAACTGGACGGCCTGCGCCAAGCGGCAGCAGGAGGGGACGTTGCCGGTCTTCGCCAGCTGCTCAAACACTATCATCGCCGTCGCCAGCGCGTCACCGCAATGCTTGTCCGCTCGATCTATCGCGACAGCGACGTAGGGGACGGCGGCGGCCAAAGTTAAATATTCGAGATATATTCCACGTATAAGTTATAGATAACGATCGCGATTTCCTAAACTCGCCAGCGCTGCCGATGAGGCAGCTAGCCAAGGAGAGTAAAATGGAACGCGACAACGATCTGATCGATCTCGGCAGCGCGAGCGTCGAGACCCAGGGCCCGGTCTTCGGGCACAAGGACGAACTGATCGGCCAGAATGTGGCCGGTCTGACCGACGACTGAAGGCCTTCGCGCGCGGAAGCGATTCCGCGCGCGATCGTCACGGTGTCATGATGGTGTCGCTCGCTCCCGGCGTGACGTTCTGCGATGTCGATGGAAGCCGGATCTTCCTCGATCTCAATCGCGACCGCTATTTCAGCCTCGGCCCCCTCGCCGATCCGGCGTTCGACGCGCTGGTCCGGGGACGCCGGCCAAGCGATGCCGAGCGGCGGCGGCTCGACATCCTCGCCGAGGCCGGAATTCTCGCCGACCTGCCGTTTGGCGAGGCGCCGCGGCCCTGCCGCCCGGTTCCGATCGACCGGGCGCCGCTCGACGAGGATATCGCCGTCACTTTTTCAACGATGCGTGTCGCGACCGGCGCGATTGCCTTTCGTCTTGCGAAATCCGCCTATCGTCGCCGCGGGCTGCCGCGTGCCTGGTCGCGATTCAGGCGATCGAAGGAGAGCCGCTTGTCCGCCCTGCGCGCCGGCAGCGCGTCCGAACTCGACGAGCTCGCCTACCGGTTCGACGCGATCGGCCGCATGGTCGGATCGCTCAATCACTGCGTGCCGTTTTCGCTGGCGATCGCCAGCGCCTGCCTGGCGGCCGAACTCAAGGTAGAGGTCGTGCTCGGGGTCAAGCTGCGGCCGTTCCAGGCGCATGCCTGGGCCGTTGCCGGCCGCACGCTGATCAGCGATCGTTTGTCGACCGTGTCGCAATTCACGCCGATCGCCATTCTCTGATGGCCGAGCGCTATGTCGCCTTCGTCAACGTCGCGCGCTGGCGATCCGACCGATGGAGCGCCGTGTTCACAGAGCTTGCCGATGAAACGGGCTATGGGCTTGTCGATACAGCCGACTTCATCCTGATCGCCGAGAGCCGGACCGTCGAGATCCGAAGCAACGAGCTGGACGGGTTGGTCATCGGCCCGATGTTCCGGCGGGGCGAGCGCCGCCGCGTAGAACGCCTGGCCGTCACCGAGGCGGCCGCGATCACGGCATCGGCCGGCCAGGCGCTGATCGGCCATTTCTGGGGCAGTTATGTCGCGCTGCTGCGCGGTGCGGGCAATCCTGCCACCATCGTCCGGGCACCGCTGGGCGATCTGGCCTGCTATTACTGGCGGCACGCGGACGGTCTGGTCCTGGCATCCGACCCCGACCTGCTGTTCCGCGCACTCGGGGCACGGCCGGATATCGACTGGGACGCGATCGCGCGGCACCTCATCGCGCCGAACCTCTGCCGCGCCGAGACCTGTCTGGCGTCGGTCCTCGAACTCGGCGGCGGCGAACGGCTGTCGGCAACGCCACGGGCAGTGCCGGAACCGCTATGGAATCCGTGGAGCTTTGTCGCGACAGAGCGCCGGTGCGACGAGCAGCGAGCCGCCGCCGAGCTTGTCCAGGAGGCCGTCCTGTCGTCGGTGGCGGCCCGAGCGGGATGCGATGGCCGCACCGTCCTGCTGCTGTCGGGCGGGCTCGATTCCTCGATCGTCGCCGCCGCGCTGGCGAGCGCGGAACAGTCGTTCGCCGGGCTCACGATGGTGACCCATGCGCCGGGCGGCGATGAACGGGAATTCGCGCGCAACATCGCGGACCATTGCGGCTTCCCGCTCCACGAGATCGTCCGCGAGACATGGATGGTCGATCTCGAACGGTCGGCGGCGAGCGACCTCCCCTATCCGAGCGAGCGGAGTTTCAGCCAAGCGACGCGCGCGGCTGCCGAGGCCCTCGCGGTTGAGACGGGGGCAACGGCGATCTTCCATGGCGGCGGGGGCGACAACGTGTTTTGCTCGCTCCAGTCCGCGGCACCGCTGACCGACCTCATTCGCACCAAGGGAATGACGCGGTCGGCGATCGCGCTTGCCGACGATATCGCGCAGGTTGCGCAGGCAACCCACACCGCCGTCGTCAAACAGGCAGTCGCGCGCCTGTTATGGCGATCGCCTCGCTATCGCTGGGATGCGTTGACAGAGCTGTTGAGCGACAAGGGACTGGAAGCGCTCACCACGGCGCTCGACCATCGCTGGCTCGATCCTCCCCGCGGCGCATTGCCGGGCTCGGCTGGCCAGATCGGCGTCTTGCTGGCGGCACTCAGCCTGGTCCAGAGTCCGAGCGCGGCCGCGCGCTACCCATGGCGAAGCGTCCTGCTCGCCCAGCCGATCGTCGAAGCCTGCCTGTCGGTTCCGACCTGGTTGTGGTTCGATCGCGGCCGCAACCGGGCGATCGCACGCCACGCTTTTGCGCCGCTGCTGCCCCAAGCGATCGCCTGGCGCCCGTCGAAGGGCGCGATGGATAGTTTCGTGGTCGAGATTTTCGAGGCCAATCGCGCAAAGCTGATGGCGATGCTATTGGACGGCCATCTGGCGCGCAGCGGCCTGATCGATCGCGAGGCGGTCGAGCGAACGCTGCGCGATGACGGGCCGGTCCGCGGCCCGGGCTATGGCCGCATCATGCAATTCGCCGATGTCGAGGCGTGGCTTGCCTGCTGGGTTGGGCGAAACCTTGCTTGATCATGGCGCGTTGCCGGTTGGGGATATCCTCGTCCGTTGCGCATCGCGCCAAGCCCGCCAGCGTGCGAACATCGCGGCCTTTGCCGGCGACGGATCCTCGCGGCCCTGCAGCCAGAAGGAAAACCAGTCGAGATCGCGCGCGAAGACCGCGGCGCGGTGCCAGGGCTGCCATTTGTTGTGATATTCGTCGGGATAGAAATAGAGATCGGTGGGCTGCCCCTGCGAGCGAAGCGCGGCATAGGCATGGACGCCGGTCAACAGTTCGTAGTCGGCCAATTGCATCAGCAACGGCGTAGCGAGGCGGTCGGCGCTCAACGCAAACGAATAGGGTCGCCAGAAGGCCTGATCGATCGGATTGGCTGCCGGATAACCCATGTCGCGAGTCTGTTTCTCCCAGGCGGGCCCAACGACGTCGTCGCTGGCCTCGTCGACGCAGCAGGTGCTCATCGCCGCCGCCGCGAAGCGCGGCGTATTGATCAGCGCGAAGCGGACCGCCGAGGCGCCATCGCTCACTCCGGTAATCCCCAGGCGCGCCGGATCGGCGATGCCCCTTGCGATCAGCATATCGAGGCCGCGATTGATCGCGGCATTGATGTTGCGCCGTTCCGCCCAGTTGCGGGTCTCGGCTTGCTCGACATCGTCGGCGACCTTGACGGACGGGTCGATACTGGCCGCCGAAGGCGGCCGGCTGATGCTGAGGACGGCAAACCCTGCTTGGGCGAACAACTGGATCGGATAGTCGTTACCGGTCCCGCCCCGGAGAAACCCGCGCGACCAATATTGCGTGACGATCACCGGCAAACGGCCCCCGTGATAATCGGGCGGCAGGACGAGATCGCCGTAGACCGGCAATGCCCTGTCGGTGCTCCACTCGAGCCGCTCGACCTTGCCCAGCCGCCAATAGCGGACCGACGGATTGGGATCGAACAAGACGCGCTGCCGACCGGAGCGGATATCGATGGCAACCAGCCGGGGCGGCTGCAACGCGCCTTCGCGGACGCACACCAAGACGCGGCCATCGGGCAGGCAGCCGTCGATCACGTCATCGGTGCTGAGCAAGCGGACGGGCTGGCCATGTCCAGGAGTCCATCGGTAAATCGCGGTGTAGCGATTATTCCAGCCTCCGAGCCGCAGAAAGCTCAGACTCTTGCCGTCGCGCGACCACCACCAGGCTTTGATCCGGCCGACGCAGGCGGCGGTCGCGCATGCGAAGCCGGCGCCATGCGCGTCAGCCGCCATCACCTTCGATGGCGCGAACGCCGCAGGGCTCACGCGCTCGACCCAAGCGACCAGTCCCGACGCGCTATGGCGATGCTCGCCGAGCGGCGCGGTCCCGCCAAGCGCGAGCAAGGCGTGGTCAGCGGGCGACAGCGGCTGCATCACCCCGGTATCGGGATCGATCGCGACCTCGCTTTGCGGCAAGGGGCCCGGGATCTGCGGACGAAGCGCGATATGTGGCGCCATGCGGTCGTCATAACGCCATCCGTCCTCGCCCTCCCGGTCGATCGCCGCTTCGGCCGCCGCGCGCCCGCGATCGACCGAATAGATCAGCGACCGCCCATCGCCGCTCCATGCCCATTGGTCGATATCGTCCTCGGCATGGGTGACCATGCGGGCGGGTTTGCCGTCGAGCGTCGCGCGCCAGACCTGGGTGCGCCCGCCAAGCCGCTTGAGATAGGCGATCGACCGGCCGTCGGGGGACCAGCGCGCGACGTTCAGGCGCGGGAATCCGATGCTCATATACATCCCGCGAAGCACGCCTCGCACCATGAGATACTCGCCACCGCGATCGAGCACGCGGGGGACGCTGCGGCCATTCACGTCGACAACGACCAGTGCCTGGCAATAATTGTTGGTCGCGAGGTCCGCGCGCTGCAGGATGGTGGCGACATATCGGCCGTCGGGCGACAGTCCGAGTGGTGTCGGTCCGTCCAACGGCTCGGCGTCGGGACGTCCGAAATTGACCAGTTCGATCAGGTCACGCGCGGTGATCGAGCGCGTCGCTTGCGGGATTGCAGCAGCCAACGGAGTCCAGTCCGCGCAGTCGGCATGGGCGGGCACGACCGACAACGCAGCGATGGCCGTCGTCGCAAGGGCGGAGAGGCGACACCATGTTCGCATCGGGCTCACCATTTCTTCGCGATGGAGAGACTGACGAACCGCCCGATCGCCGAGTAGTTCGTCGAATCGTACGGCGTGTCGGTGACGGCGCCGATCTCGATCGGCGGCGGCGCGGTGTCGAGGATGTTCTGCACCGACACGATGACGTCGAGCCCGCGCAGGGCGGGCGGTGCGCTCGCCGGGGTCCGATAGCGTAGTGCGAGATCGACGGTCGCCTGGCCCGGGATGTGCCGCACCGGCGTAAAGCGCGGATCGGCAAGCGCGCCGATATAGGCAAAAGCCGAGGTCAGCGTCACGCCCTGGTGGGTCCAGCCGATCGTGCCGCGCGCGCGCCAATGCGGCGGGCTGAAAATCGACCCGGCCAGTTGCGCCTCGGGCTGATCGACGCTGAACTGCCGGCTGCTGACGAGATAGCTCGCATTGCCATTGATCGAGACGTGATCGCGCGACCCGAGATCGAAGGCGTAGGATGCCAGCACATCGATCCCGTGCGCCGGCTGCCGCCCGGCATTGACATTGTCGTTGCTGACGATCGCGACGACCTTGGACGGATCGTAGACAAGACCGTCATCTGGTTCGAACAGCCCGGCATTGGCGACGATCGCCTCGATTTGTGCGCGCGTCGGCGCGCGGGTGACGAACCTGGCATAAAGGGGATTGCCGAGGGCTTGCGAGGCAAAGGTGATCGGCATCACGATGCGGTCGACGTAACGCACCGAATAATAAGAGAGGTCGAGCGTCAGGCCGGGCACGGCGCGAGGATGCGCCGACACCGTCACCGACCAGGCCGTGGCGCGTTCGGGCCGAAGTCCGGGACCGCCCCCTTGGGTGAACAGCACCGTCGCCCCGGCGGGATAGCCCGACCCGCCCAAGGTCGTGACGGGGTCGAGCGTCACCACGCTCGCCTGATAGCGCTGGTAGAGCGTGGGCGCGCGGAACGAGCGCCCCCAGCTGCCTTTCAGGTCAAAATCTGGAGTAGGTCCCCAGACCAGCGCGACCTTGGGGGTCGCGATCGAGCCGAAGGTCCGATAGCGCTCGTAGCGCACTGCGGTATCGAGATTGAGGGTGGTCGGGCCGCCACCGGGCCCGGTCGGCGACAGGATCGGCAGGGACAGTTCGGCATAGCCATAGGTGCTTGAGGTCGACCCGTCGAAATTCTGAAAATCGCCGGCGCCGCGAAAGCTGCGCAGGCCCACGTGCCGATACCCCGCGCCCAGCGCCAGCCTGGCCGCTCCGCCCGGCAAGCCGAACAGCCTGCCTTGACCGGCCAGCTCGACCGACAAGCCGCTATTGCAATAGCAGCCATTCGCCAGTTCGGCGCTGAATCCGGGCTCGACATAGACGCTGCGATAATCGAGCCTGTCCTCGGCGTAGCTTCCCGACAGTTCGACGCGCAACGCGCTTCCGCTCGTCCAGGACAGGCTCGGCGCGACCGCGAACGAGCGCTCGCTGGTCGATTGGTCGATCCGGCTGACCGCACGATCGCCCGCCACGTTGAGCGGATAGATGAAGAAGGTCGACCGATCGTTGTAGAGGCCATCCAGGGCGAATTCGAACCCGCCGCCAAGCGATTGATGGCCGCTCAGCAGCGCATTGTGGTTGCGCGCCGACGGCAGCAGGCGCAGCCCGATCGAACGGTCGGCCGCATAATCGCGCTGATACCAGTCGATCGCACTGGTGCGATTGAATTCATAGGCCGCGATGAACCCGCCGCTGCCCCAATGACTGCCCGCGGTCACGCCATATTGCTGGGCCAGATTGCCGCCATCGGTCGATCCGCCGATCCGCGCGCGGGTTTCGATTCCGACCATGTCGGGTCGCAGGATGATATTGGCGACGCCGCCGACCGCGTCCGATCCGTAGAGCGCCGACGCGCCGTCCGCGACGATCTCGATCCGATCGACCGCGCCCAACGGAATGGCCGATACGTCGATCGCCTGCCGCGTCCCGCCATAAGAGAGACGATGTCCGTTGAGCAACGTGAGCGTGGCGTCGCTTCCCAGCCCCCGCAGGTTGATCGACGAGCCCCCGCCGCTGTCGGCCCCGCTCGCCGACGGCACGTTGAATCCGATGCCCGGATTCTGCCCGCCGCCGAAACTCTGGGGAATGCTGCGAACGACCTCGCCCAGCGTCGCCTGGCCGGCATCGCGGGCTCCCTCGCGCGAGATGGTGATGACCGGCGAGGCGACCATGGCGCCGCGGATGCGCGTGCCCGTCACCATGATGTCGGGGACCGGCACCGCGGCGTCGGCCGTAGCTTCGATAACGATCGAGCTGCCGGAAGCGCGCCTGCGCAACCCCGACCCGGCGAGCAGCAGGTCGAGGGCCTCGTCGACACTGAACCTGCCCTTCAATGCTGGTGCTTGCCGATCGGCGAGGATGACGGCGTCCGCCAGGATATCCCGGCCCGACGCCAGCGATACCGCGCGCAAGGAAGCGCCAAGCGATTGCGCGGGAAGATCATAAATCTGTCGGTCTGACGCAGCAGCGTGCGCGGGCGGTACGCCGGCGGGAAGCGCCCCCAGAGCGGCCAGCGCCAGTGCGATTGGATGGTGTAGTGTCGTCAACGTCATCGTCCTCCCCGGATCGCGACCCGCGGCTGCGCGGTGTCGTTCGAGGACGGGGACGACGAAGCGTCGCGGCTACCCTACGTTTTTTTTCGAAGGACGATCGATCCCGCGGGCGACCGGCTTTTCATGAGGCCGAACATCGCGGCGATCGCATCGGCGAAGCCCTCGGGATTCCTGGCGTGAAACGCGCCGGTGATACGCAGATCGGCAATATCCGCCGAGCCGATCTCGATCTGTCGGGCGTTGAAGCGGTTCATCATGGCGACTGCGTCCGCGAGCCGTTCGCCGCTGAACGACACCATACCATTGGTCCACAACAGCTGTCCCGGCGCATTGGCCTTCGGTGCCGAAATCTTGCCGGACGGTTGCAATAGGACATATTGGCCGACCGGAACCGCGCGCCGCCGCTTGCCGCCCGGCCGGTTGCTCTCGACTTCGAGCGAGCCGCGCAGCAGCGCGACCTCGACCAGACCCTGCCCGGCGCGGACATCGAACAGGGATTGGCCGGCGACAAGCGCGCCCCCCGGAGCGTCGATCACGAACGGCCGGACATCCGCGGCGGCATCGATCCGCACGCGTCCTCGGCCGAGCCGCAGCCGGCGCTCGGTACCGGTGAAGGCGACGTCGATCGACGTGTCCGCGTCGAGCGTCACCCGCGACCCGTCGTCAAGGCGAACGCTCCTGAGTTCCTCGCGTGCGCTCGCGACCGTAACCGCGTCGGCGGTGGGTTCGACAAGCGACCGGCTGCGATCGAGTGCGAAAATCCCGACAAGCGCCAGCAGAGCAAAGAGCGCCGCCCCGCCGATATATCGGACCGCCGGCTGCCGCGACCAATGCCGTGCCAAGCGCAGATCCCGTCGGCGACCAAGCGCCGTATTGGTCAGGAACACCGATTGGTCCCAGCGCTGCAGCAATCGATCATAGGCCGCGGCATGTGCCGGATCGGCCGCGCGCCACAGATCGTATTCCGCCGTCAATTGGGCCCCATCAGGGCCGCGCAGGCGCGCGAACCACGCGGCCGCCTCGGCGTGCGCGCGCGCCTCCGGGACGTCGGCGCTGTCGTCGCTCATCGCGTGCTGAGAACCCGATCCACGAACGCTATCGCGCGGCTCATATGTTTTTCGACACCCTTCACGCTCAATCCGGTCAATGCGGCGATCTCGCTATAGCTGTAGCCATCGATTCGGTGCGCCAGGAAAATTTCGCGCGTGCGCGGTTTCAGCCGGGTCATCGCGACTTCCAGACGACGCAGCATGTCGCGCGCCTCGAGCGCCGCAATCTGGTCGGGGCCCGGCACATCCAGGTCCTCGACATCCACCGGTGCAGCACAGAAATGCCGGCTGGCCGCCCTGGCCTGGTCAATTGCCAGGTTCGTCGCCGAGCGACGCAAATAGGCCTGGGGATTGTCGATCGAGGTCTGGCGCCGCTCATCCAGACCGATGAAGCAGGCGAACACCTGCTGGACAATGTCGCGGGCATTGTCGTTAGAGGTCCGCCTCATCAGGAAGCGTAGTAACTTCGGCTGCTCGCTCGAATAAAGTTGGTCAAGCGGCGCAATTGGCCGGAGGATCAGACGATCCTCGGGGGGCAGCTGATCGTCCTCGCCCAGACACGGGCGATCGCCACCATGAATATTGCTCAGCGACACGGCGACCCTCGCCGCGTGCTTATCCTGTATGCCTCATTGCAGTCGACCAACGCGCCAGCTCCGGGTTCGAGGCGGAGCCGGCGACAGCCGGGTGCTGAGAACATGCTTGAGACATGCGCCGGCGCCTTTAGCCGCGAGCGGCCTGGACATGAACGCCGGCCACCCGGCCGCGATGCTGGCGGGTCTGCTTACCCAAGCGAGGTTCTCACGCCTCGGCGCCGCCTTTAGCGACGCATGAGCAGACTAACTCATGGACTCAAAGAATCAACCGAACCGAACCCTCCTGCAACAATCTTGTTAATTCAGAATCTTGTGCGTCTTTTTCGCCACACAACCTTCAGCGCGAGATAGGCCGCACGCAAAGCGGAGATCGACCCCTGCCCTCGCTTTAATGTCCCATGCCCGGGTTGATCCTAGCACGCGCTCCGGCCGCGGCGGGCGCGGTGATGCATCGCGATTCCTATCCAAAGCAGGACCAGCAATGGATAGCCCGTACTGCCCATCAGGATTTCGTAGACCAGCGCCGGCATGCCCGGTTGCAGCAACTTCGCCACATGACCCAGGCACGCCAGGAATTGCAGCGCTGCCGAGCAGAGGAGCCAGACCCTCGGCCGGCGGTATGCCAGGATGACCAGACCGAGAAACGCGGCGATATCGATTGTCGCGACGATCGGTTCGAAATGAACGAACCTGACCCCTGCCGTCCGGGCAACCGCCTTTTGCAGATCGGTGCCGATCAGATAGATCAGCGCGACCAGCAACTCCGTTGGTCCTCCCCAACGCCAGGCCAACAACAGGCTGACGGAAACCAGCGGCGCGAAACAGTCGACGTACCAGATTGTCCAGGCGGGCATGGCCCGCTGGGCCATGCCCGTTGACGATAGTCAATTGATTTCAGGCTACTATCTTGAGCGGAACGGCATCATCGGCTCCTTTGGGATCGCATTCGGGCGCAATGAATCCAGTCTCTTCGGCGATCGCCGGCCACATCGCATGGACCTGCCGCAATTGGGCCTGGGCCTCGTAGGCCCGCTGGCAAGCGCTATAGAGCAAATCGATCGCGGCCTCGCCGGCCATCACCGGCAACGCCGCCGCCGCGCGCTGTTCGAGCGTCAGCGCGAGGAAGCGGAAACCTTGGACCGCCGTTGCGTCAGCGCATTCCTCAAGCGGCCGAAATTCGTTCTTCAACGTCTCGCCGAGCGTCTGACGCGCGGCAACGATAGTGCGTTTGGAGGTCATCATATCCCCTCGCCCGGCCGCGAGGGCGCGCCAGGCTAATGTGCGGTGATGGAGGTGGGCGGCATCGCGTTATAGATGTCCTTGGCATCGCCGACGATCGACGGATAATTTGCCAGGACGATCACCAGTGTCGCAGCAATGGCGACGATCAGCGCGATTGTCTTGAGAGCCGGTATCAGGTCATCGGTCTCGCTCCTCCTCATCGGCACCGCTGACAGGTCGGCGAACGAGGGCGGCTCCGGCCCTGTCTCCCCACCTGCTGGTGTTCGTTCCGATTGCCGGTCTGGCGCGATGGATGGAGGGGGCGACAGTCGCAGAATTTGATTAGGCAGAATTTCGGGATGGTTCGCGCCGCCGAGCGCCTGGCGATGCTCGCGCAGCATCCGCGCGGCGTGCGATCTGTTTCGGGCGCCGAGCTTCTGCACCGCCAGCGCGACATGCGTGTTGACGGTATTGGACGAAATGCCCAGCAGCCCTTCGATCTCGGCCGACGTGTAGCCCTCGGCCACCAGTTCGAGACACTGCAGTTGCTTGCTGCTCAGCGACTCGACCCCAGTGCCTGTCATTGGACGCAATTACCGTTTCTCGCGACGATTGGCAGTGCCACTTGCGGCCAATCCGTCGGCCGCAGCGGTCGACGCCCGATCGACACGGACGCGGCAAGCGTACGGCAGAGTCGTTATCAGGCGAGACCGCGAAGCGATCTTGCTGTCGCCCGGTCCAGGCGCAATCTGTCCGCCTCCCTGGCGAGGAGCAGCCGATGTATCGTTTCACACGGCTCCACTTGATCGCGCAGATCGGCGAGCGCGTGGCGGGACGGGCCGCCTTCATCTGCGGTGCGGGCGGTAACAGCGATACGGAAAGCGAGGCGATGATCGCCGCCGCGGCACAGGCCGGCGCCGGCGCCGGCGCAGCCGTGGTGGTGACCCCGAGCCGTCACGCCGACGACATGGACTGCCTTGCCGGCTTCTATCGCCTACTTTCCGCAGCCGCGGACGTGCCGCTGATGCTCCAGAACGCTCCCATGCCGATGGGCCTCGGCCTTTCGCCCGCGGCGTTGATCGCGATCGTCCGCGCGGCGCCCGGCATACGCTATGTCAAGGAAGAGACATTCCCTTGCGGCCAACGCATCACCGCGCTTCGCGAGCAAGGCGACGGACTGCTGGACGGCGTGTTCAGCGGCGCACCGCGTCGGCGCCCGCGTACGCTGGTTGTTCGAACGGACGCTGCCGCTACTCAACATGCAGGCGATCTACCGCTGGCGCCTCACCAAGGAAGTGCTCCGTCGGCGCGGCCTGATCTCCAGCGTTTTCGTGCGCGCGGCCGGGCCGGTACTCGACGCGCACGACCAGCGCGAGCTCGACGAATCGCTTGAGGGACTGGCGGATCTGTTAACGCCCACCGGAACCGTGGCTCAACGTCACACCGGCTGAACGGCGGGCTGCTGCGCCGACGACCGGATTGAGCGCATTGAAACTTTTATTGGCCGCCATATCTGCGCGTCGCATCCTGTTCCGACCGCTCCGCGCGGGCGAAGAAGTCAACGCGCGCGGTTGTTTCGTACGTAAGTCCCCCATCATCTGTCCGGCCCGGGATCGTTCGGTGGGCGTTCGCCTCACCACGCGCAATGGCATCGTCGTACGGGTGTCGAGCTATGGGCACGGGGCGAGCTCGGCTCGACGCCCCGCGATGCCGCCGCGCCGAAAGAATGGTACCTGTCCAACGGCTGGGGCCGCCCCGCGCTGAGTTCATACACGCAGCGGACGCACGCCACGTGCGTCCGGTCGACCTGTCCAAGCGGCAAAGCAGGGAGTCTTTGGACCGGCCGGCGCGCAGAGTGATGTCGGCGTCGTCAGGTCGCGGCTCAGGCCAGCCCTGACGACGCCAGAGCATCAGAACCGGATCTCGCCGGCCAGGCCGACCGTGCGCGGCAGGGAGATCAGGTCCTTTGAGGCGTTCCCATAGTAACCGTCGGCCGGTGCGGTACCCATATATGCCTCGGTGTATCTCCCCGTTACACCGTCGGCGTTGAAGATGTTCTTGACGAACGCGGTCAGGCTGACACGACCGAACGCGATCGTCGCCCCGGCATTCCAGATGGAGAAGCCAGGCAGGCGGACGTTATACTTGGTCGCGTTGCTGATCGCATTCTGCGTGGACGATTGATAATAGCCGTCACCCCGAAGCGTCAGCGTCGTACCGTCCCCAAGCGGAACGGTATACGACGCGTTGCCGGTAACGGTGTGCCTCGCCGAGCCCGGCAGGCGATTACCGCTGCTCGCGATCAACACATGGCTGGGATCGGGCGCAAGAAAATCGCGCGTGAGCTTGGCATCGGTATAGGTGTATCCCAGCCCGTAGCGTAGCGGCCCCGCACGGCCCTCCAGTTGAATTTCGGCGCCAAGCGATCTCGCCTTCCCGCCATTCTGCACGACGTAGAAGCCCCAGTTGGGCGTGGCCGTATTGAGCTGGATATTCTTCCAGTCGATGTAAAAACCATCGACGTTGTAGGTCAGCCCGCCGATGCGCCCCTTGATCCCCGCCTCGTAGTTGACCAGCGTATCCGGCCGGTAGGCTTGCCAGGACGGGTCCTCGGCATAGCGGCCGATCGTGGGCACCGCGTTCGAACCGCCGCGGCGATAGCCTTCGGAGACCGTAACGTACGCGAGGCTATTCCGGTCGATGCGATACGACATGTTGCCCTTCAAGAGGACGCCATCGTCCCTGACGGTGAAGCGCGCATTTGTCGGGTTGGACAGCGCGGTAAATACCGGAACGTCGATCAGCGTGGTGTTGCGCGAAACGTTGTTAAAATAGCGCACGCCCCCGGTGACCGCGAGACGATCGGTCAGATGCCAGGTCAGTTCGCCGAATAGGGCGCGGTCCTGGAAATTCTCGTCACGCCGGTAGAGGAAGTCCTGGTCGCTCTGAACGGCGCCGGCGGCAGCCGGGAAAGCTGTGTCGAACCAGCGCTTGAACCCTCGCAGATAACTGTCCTGAGACGACCGCAGATGCTGGTCCTGGAAAAAACCACCGATGACATAGTCGATCGGGCCGCCGGCCTTCGAGACGAGACGTACCTCCTCGATGAAGGAGCGGTCGGAATATGTCCGCACAGCGGAAGCCATTGGGCGGGGATAGTTGTAGTAGAAGCCAAGGAACCCCGCCTTGGCGTAGAAGCCCGTATTCTCGCTTACGCTATCTCCGTGGTGATCGTACCACGAGGTGCTTGATGTCAGCGTGGCAAAGCCGAAATCGACATTGGCTTCGAGCGCAACGGAGTCAACTTTCCGGGACGATGGCTCGAGCTGGACCGAACCGTTCTCATATCCGCTATAGGGGACCCCATAGCCGTTCAGCCCATGGGTAATCTGCCGGCGGCCGCCGACCGCATCTTCCTGGTGGTTGTAGGTGAGGGTCGCGTTGAACGTATCGGAAGGCTGCCACAACGCCGCGACCCGCCCGTACCAGACATGCACGTAATCAGCATCCTTGACCGACCGATATTCGGCAGTCGGCGAAAGAACACCCTGCGGCGCCGTCGGAATGCCGGCGCTGTCCAGCTTATAGACGTTCACATAATCCGTAACGCCGGGATAATCCTGACGGCTGCCCACGGCGCGGATGGCGAAATGATCGCCCAGAGGGACGTTGAGGATAAGGTCCGCATCGTAGCCGACCGAGCCGGAACCCTTTGTCGAGGAGATGCCGGCGTTCAGTCTGCCTTCGAACCGCCCCAATACCGGCTTCTTCAGAATGTATCGTATTGTCCCGCCAAGCGCGCCAGAGCCGTACAAGGTGCCCTGCGGTCCCCTGAGGACTTCCACGCGATCGAGATCCTTCAGAAGATAGGCGGCGAAGAGTGGCGTATCGTTAACGTAGGTCGAGACCGGGGCGACCGCGGATACCGCATAATCCCCCAGGGTGGCGCTATCGACATTGATCCCGCGAATGGTGACACCGTTCGTCACCGCCTGATTACGGGCTCCGCGATCGACGACGGCGATGCCGGGCACGCTGCGAAGCAGCTCGGACTGATCGCGAGTCTGGTTTGCGTCGATACGGTCTCCGCTCACCGCCGAAATATTGTAGGGAATGTCGAGCGTCCGTTCGGACCGGCGGGTCGCCGTAACGACGATGTCGTCGCCCTTTGCATCGCCGGATTGCGTAGACGGCTTCTCTTGCGCCAGGGCGCCATGCGGCAAGGCGATCGTCGCAGTGGTCAGCAGCGATATAACCACCGCTCTCATGCTCTTCGTCACTAATTATCCTCCCCATGTCCCGTTGTTCGATGTCGCGTCGGCCAGCCCGCTGTGGGTGGGCGAAGGCCGCCCGGCGCAGCCACCCGCTGCGCGCTAGCGATGCGCTGGACCGCGTCTGCCGATGCGAACTTCTTCTCGTCGGTAGCCCTGATCGACCGAGGGGCGAGAGTTCCCCACCGGTCCCGCTGTGGGTAGCGCCAGATCGGATTAGTCGTGGGGCCAGTTACCTTCGACTGATCCTCCCCGGATGCGCGAGGAGGCAGACGTCGAGCGCCGCTGCCGAAGATTCCTAGGGAGCATGAGCTGAAAGCCGATAAGCGACACGACCTGACATGGGTTCTCGAGCAGGCGCCAGGCCGTAGCGACACAGTCCAAGGGATCGCCCGCAGTTCGTTCGACAGCTGGGGCGCCGATTGTCATCCCCAGATCACCGATGATCTTTTCGAGGCAGCTCTCGCCGCCGCAGCGCCTTGGGCGCCTAACCAGGGCCGATGATACGAGTTGCCTCTAAGTCGCGCCCGATTTCGAGCGCCGTGCGGCGCCGGACCGCCGCAACCAGTGCACCGCCAGGACAAGCCCGGCGAGCGCCACGCTCGAATAGAACTGGCTCATCAGGCCAGGTGTCAGCGCCATCGCGAGGAGCACGGCCAGCATGGCAGCGATCGTGGCGCGGCTGGCCCAAGGGTGAAACCACATGCGGATGGGGATGTCCTCCCCTTTCCGCTCCGCCTCGGAACGGAGCCGCAACTGCGCCAGCGCCACCATCAGATAGACGATCAGCATCGTGGCGCCCGAGGCGTTGACGAGAAAGCTGAATACGCGTTGTGGGGAGATCACCGAGGCCGCGAGCGCGACATAGCCGGCGGTGCTGCCGAGCAGGATCGAGCGCAGCGGGACCCCGCGCCGATCGATTGCGGCGAGCGCGCGCGGGGCATCGCCTCGGCCGGCAAGCGTGAACAGCATTCTGGAGGTCACATAGAGGCCGGAATTCAGGCACGACAGAACGGCGACCAGCACAATCAGGTTCATGATCGTCGCCGCAGCCGGAATTCCGATCCGCTGCAGCGCGGTCGCGAACGGCGAAATCCCTGGGCGTATGTCGGTCCAAGCAACGACACACAGGATCAGCGCGATGGACAGCAGATAGAAGAGGAGGATTCTCAGCGCCACCGAGCCGGTCAGCCGAGCCACTGTCCGGGCGGGGTCGGCGGATTCCGCCGCCGCGACAGTGGCGATCTCGGCGCCGCACAGCGCAAAGATGACGCTCGTTACCCCGGCCAGCACCGCGAGCAGCCCGTGCGGCGCGAGCCCGCCGTGACCGAACAGATTGGACGGCACCGACTGGCGCGCCTCGCCGGACCCGGCAAGATAGCCGGCGGTGAGGAGGATGAAGGCGACGATCGCCGCGACCTTGATCGACGAGAACCAGAACTCGAACTCGCCATAGGACCGGGTGGAGAGAAGGTTGACGCCGGTCATGGCGGCCAAGAGGACGACGCCGATCTGCCAGACCGCCAACGCGATCCAGCCGGACAGGATGATTGCGCCCGCGATCGCCTCAACCGCCACGACCAGGACCCAGAAATACCAGTAGAGCCAGCCCGCCGTGAACCCGGCCCAATCGCCAAGGCCCACACGCGCGAACTCGGTGAACGCGCCCGCCCCCGGCCGAAGCACCGCCATCTCGCTGAGCATCCGCATCACCAGCAGGATGACGAGCCCCGCCAGGGCATAGCTGCCGAGTATCGCCGGCCCAGCCGTCGCGATGGCGGTGCTGCTGCCGACGAACAGGCCGGCGCCGATGATGCCGCCGATCGCGATCATCGAGACGTGTCGGGGCCTGAGGCTCCGGGCGAGCGCTGGCTGGTCCAAGAAAATCCTTCCTAATGATCGGTCGACGCGGGCGCGGGTGGCTCGCTGTGGCGCGCCGCGATCACCGCGGAATCTACCTGGTGGCCGTCGGCATCGAGCCAGAAGAGTTGGTCGCCGCGGATCGCAATGCGATATCCCGACGCCTCCCCATAGGCCCATTCGCGCCACTGACGGAACCAGAGGTCGCCCTCCACCCACCAGCGGCCGCTGTCGACCTCCTCGCTGGCGAACCCGGCCCGGCCTTCAAGCGTGCCGTCGGGTCCCAGCACCATCGTACAGGGTTCGCCATACACGGTGCGGTAGAGCAAGGTGGCGCCACGCAGCCGTTCGGCGATCGCGTCGCCCCGCAGTGGCCGCCGCTTGCGCGGCCCGGTGGCTGGACCGGCGAGTTCCTTCATCACCTCGGCGATCGTCGCGACGCCTTCGCGATATCGATCTGCCGGAATGCCACCTACCCCGAGGCGGAACATGTTGAGCGGTGGGTCGTCGCCCGAGAAATAGCCGGACGCAGGCTCGATCAGCACACCTCGCCGCTCGACCTCCACTGCCAGACGTCGCGCGTCGAGACCGGCAGGGCCGCGCACCCAGACCGAGCTTCCGCCAGCTGTGGGCGCGATCGCCACCGACTGCGGCAGCGGCTCGGCGAGCGACTGCGGCATGTAGTGGTTGATCGCGTCGCGTAACGCCAGCAGACGCTCCTGGACGATGCGCAGCACGCGGGCGCCGAGCGCGTCATGATGGCCGAGGGCGAGGAAGTGCGCCGCCGCCCGTTGCGTCGTCGGCGACGGGCTGTGGGTGGCGAGATCACGAACCTGTCGCGCAGCGGCAATGATTTCGGCCGGACCGCACAGGAAGCTGATCTGGATGGCGGGCGCGAGCGCCCGCGACAGACTGGCGACGTAGAGGACGCGCTCCCCGCCCGCCATTCCGCGAAGTGCGGTCAGGGGACGTCCGAGCACCGTCGTTTCGCTGTCGAAATCGTCCTCGATGATCAGCAGATCCTGGCGCTGTGCCAGCTCGAGCAACGCGACGCGTCGTTCGTGCGGCATGGTGACGCCGGTCGGCCGTTGGCGCGACGGGGTCACGTGGATGAAGTCGCAGGCACCAAGGTGTTCGTCCACAACCAGGCCGGAATCGTCGACCCGCTGGTGGTGGATCTGGACGCCCGCGAGCTCCAGCACCGCCCGCGTCTGCGGCAGCCCCGGTTCCTCGATTGCCACGCGGCTGTTCCCATCCATGTTCGCCTTGGCGATCAGGAACAGAGCCTGCTGTTCGCTGCCGACGATCAGGATCTCGTTTCGCGCAGCAATGATGCCGCGTCGCGGCAGAATGCGCGCCCGGATCTGCTCGATCAGGAGCTCGTCGTCGACAGATCCGGTGGCGTTGGTCCGCTGTGCGATTTCCGCCGCCCCGAGTGCCAGCCGACTGGCTTCCCGCCATTCCGCCACTGGAAAGAGCGAATGGTCGAAGCAGGCGTCGATGAACGGGAAGCGGTAGCGCTGCCAGTCGGGCGGCAATCTGAAGCCGTGGGGTAGCGAGGCGACCTGGCGCACCCGTCCCGACAGCATCTGCGGGGCAACGCGGTTCGTTTCCTTGCCGCCGACAACCGGGTCCCGTTCGAGGCGCGCGGCCCGGCCGAGCTGGGCGACGAAGATGCCGCTGCGCTCGCGCGATTCGAGATGCCCCTCGGCGAGCATCTCCTGATAGGCGAGCGAGACGGTGTTGCGGGCGACGGCGAGCTCCCGGGCGAGCTGCCGCGACGAGGGCAACCGCCATCCCGGCGGAAACGCGCCGCTGGCGATCGCGGCCAGGATCTGCCGGCGGATCTGCTGCTGCAGCGACAGCTGCGCGGACGGGTCCAGTGAGACGAGAAAGCTGCGAGAGCTGCGCTGCGTCGCTTTGCCGTTCACCGCGCGGTCCGTTCCCGTCCCCGGCGCTGGTAGACCGTCTTGCCCGCGAGGAAGGTGAGATCGACCTTGGCGCCGAGAATCCGCTCGGGCGGCACGCTGAGCAGATTGCGGTCGAGGACGATGATGTCTGCCCACAGACCCGGCGCGATCCGGCCCAGCCTCTTCTCATTGAAGTTCATCCAGGCGCCGCCGGCCGTATAAAGACGAAGCGCCTCCGCCACCGACACCTTCTCCTCAGGGCCGTAGACGGTGCCGGACTCTCCCTTGCGCGTGACCGCGCCGTAGATACCCACCAGCGGTCCGATCGGAATGATGTCGGACGAAAAGGCCATGCGGATGCCGTGGGCAAGCGGTGTCGCCACCGCGTTGTTGTGCCTGAGAGCCTCATCCGGAAGATAGGCCCGATAGCGCCCTTCGAGCGCATAGGTGAAGTTGGGCTGCTGAATGATGCCGATCCCGTCCCGCGCCATCATCGCCATGGTGGGCTCGTCGGGCAAGACCGAGAAATGGTTCACGTGGTGACGCGAATCGGGCCTAGGATCGGCGGCAAGGATGCGGTCGAACATCGCCACCGTCTTCTCGATCGCGGCGTCCCCAATCGCGTGATAGCCAAGCTGCCAGCCCGCGCGGTGGGCTGCGGCCGAGAAGGTCTCGAGCGCCTGCATGTCGACCGCCGGCATGCCGAAGTAATTGGGATCGTTCCGATAGCCGCGGGTCGTCCAGGCTGCCGGGCCGGTAAAGCCTCCGTCGACGAAGACCTTGACGGCGCCGAGGCGGAGATGCTCGTCGCCTGCCCCGGTCACGCCGCCTAACGAGCGCAGGGTCGCCATCGCTGCTTCGGGACCCACCGCGGGCAGATCGGGGTTGATCTGGATGGTGGCGCGCGGCAGCGACCCGCCGGAGGCGGCGTAAAGCGGCTGCCAAAGGCGGCGATACTCGTCGGCCGGCGTCGAAGCGTTGGTCACGCTGGTGATGCCGAGACGAAACAGATCTTTCAGTCGCCCGGAAAGGTCCGCCCGCAACTCCTCCGGCGCGGCGCTCGGCAACAGCCGGGTGACGACGGTGCGCTGCTCGCGAATGATGCCGCTGAGCCGCCCGTCGGCGCCCCGCTCGAGCCGGCCGCCCCGCGGATCGGGGCTGGAATCGTTCAGCCCGGCGCGCGCGAGCGCAGCTGAACTGACGACGGCGCTATGGCCCCCCTCGCGGTCGAGATAGACCGGGTTGCCGGGTGCGGCCTGGTCGAGGTCAAAGCGGGTCGGCTTGCGGCCATCGGCAAACCGGTCCTCCGACCAGCCATAGCCGGTGATCCACTCGCCCGGACCGAGCTCGGCCGCACGTTTGCCGATACGGGCCTTCAACTGGGCGATCGATCTGACATCCGACAGCTCGACGTAACGGCGGGCGTGGCCGGTTATGTGGAAATGAGCATCGTTGAAACCCGGCATGGCGAGGCGGCCATGAAGATCGATGATCCGGTCCGCGCGAAAACGGCGAATGAGCGATTCGTCGCCGGCCGCGACGATCCGGCCGTCGGCTACCGCCACCGCCCGATAGATGCGAAGATCGGGTTCCGCAGAAAAGATAGGTCCTCCGTGAATGATCAGGTCGGCATGCTGCAGCCCCGGCGACGCGGAGGCGCCGAGCAGCAGACCGGCCAGGAGGAGGCAAAGCTTCATGCGGCGACCTCGAGCGCGCCAGTGCGCTCCAGCGCGTCTGCAAGTATATCGAGCCCCTCGTCCAGGACGTCCTCCTCGATGGTGAGCGGGGGCAGGAATCGTATGACATTGCCGCGGACCCCGCAGGCGAGAAGAATCAGGCCGCGCTCGCGCGCCTCGGCGACAGCCGCGCCGGTCCGGGCCGGATCCGGGCTGGCGGCATCGCCGCCCTGCACCAGCTCCAGGGCCGCCATGGCGCCCAGCGCACGTATGTCACCGATGCCTGCGTCGCGCTGCGAAAGCTGGCGCAGGCGGGCGGCGATCCGCTCGCCGATCCAGTCCGCGCGCGCGCACAGCCCGTCTGCCTCGATCACATCGAGCACCGCGAGGCCTGCGGCACAGGCAACCGGCGATCCGCCATAGGTGCCGCCCAACCCGCCCGGCTGCGGCGCATCCATGATCTCGGCGCGGCCGATGACGGCGGACAGCGGAAAGCCGCCTGCAATGGACTTGGCGACGGTCATCAGGTCGGGCTCGACGCCGAGATGCTCACAGGCGAACAGCCGCCCGGTGCGACCGAAACCGGTCTGGATTTCATCGGCGATCAGGAGGATGCCATGCGCGTCGCACAGGCTGCGCAGGTGTCGCATGAATCCGGGGCTGACGGGATAGAAGCCGCCCTCGCCCTGGACAGGCTCGACGATGATGGCGGCGATCCTCCCCGGGTCGATATCCGACCGGAACAATACCTCCATCGCGGCGATGCTATCCTCTTCGCTGACGCCCAGATAAGGAGCCGGGAAAGGCAGGTGGTAGATGTCCGACAGGAACGGACCGAAGCCGGTCTTGTACGGCGTTACCTTGCCGGTCAGCGCCATGCCGAGCATCGTCCGCCCGTGAAAACCGCCGGAGAAGGCGATGACGCCGGGACGGCCAGTCGCAGACCGTGCAATTTTGATCGCATTCTCCACCTCCTCGGCGCCCGTCGAGAGGAAGATCGTCTTCTTCGCACTCGGGCCTGGTGCGAGCGCGTTGAGCCGCTCGGCGAGCGCTATATAGGATTCGTAGCCGGTCACCTGGAAACAGACATGGGTAAAGAGATCGATCTGCGCTTTCGCAGCCTCGACCACTTCGGGGCGGACATGGCCGACGTTGGTGACCGCGATTCCCGAAGCGAAGTCGATCAGGCGCCGCCCGTCCGCATCCCAGATCTCCGCGTTGCGCGCGCGCGCCGCGAAGATTCCCGCGTGCGCGGTACCGACGCCGCGCGGGATCGCGGCCTCACGCCGGGCGCGCAGGCTCTCGTTCATGCTCATTTCGAATTGTCTCCCCTGGCGGCGAGGCCGCCCATCAGCAGATATTTGACGTCCTGATATTCGCCGAGGCCGAGGCTCGAGCCTTCGCGGCCGTAGCCCGATTGCTTCACCCCGCCGAACGGCGCGACCTCGGTCGAAAGTATTCCGGAATTGACCGCGACCATGCCGAACTCAAGCGCCTCGCCGACGCGCCAGGCGCGGCCGAGATCCGCGGTGTAAAAGTAGGCGGCCAGCCCGTAGGGTGTGGAATTGGCGAGCCGGATCGCTTCCTCCTCGGAGTCGAACCGGACCACCGCCGCGACCGGTCCGAATATCTCCTCGGACCAGATCGGCATTGCCGGGGTGACTTCGGTCACGAGCGTCGGCGAAAAGAACAGGTCGCCACGCTCGTGCCGGGCGCCGCCGAGAGTGAGGTTGGCACCTGCGGCAACCGAAGCGGCGAGCAGCCGCTCCACCTTCTCTACTGCACGGATGTTGATCAGCGGCCCGACCGCAACGCCCCGCTCCATCCCGGGTCCGACCTTGAGCGCGCGCGTCCGCTCGGCAAGCCGTGCCACAAAGGCGTCGTGGATTCCCGACTGAACCAAAAAGCGGTTCGCACAGACGCACGTCTGGCCGGCATTGCGGTATTTGGAAGCGATCGCCCCTTCGACGGCCGCGTCGAGATCGGCATCATCGAAGACGATGAAGGGCGCATTGCCGCCGAGCTCCATCGAGGCGCGCTTTACCGTGGCGGCTGCGCGCGCAAGCAGATGCCTGCCCGTCTCGGTCGACCCGGTGAACGAAATCTTGCGGACTGCGGGGCTGTCGAGCAGCACGTCGCCGACCTCGCCTGGGCGCGACGTTGGCACCACGTTCAGCACACCGGCGGGAATGCCCGCTTCCTCCGCCAGCGCGGCGAGGAGGAGGGACGAGAGCGGCGTGTCCTCCGCCGGCTTGAGCACCATCGTGCAGCCGGCTGCGAGCGCCGGCGCGGCCTTGCGCGTGACCATGGCGACCGGGAAGTTCCACGGGGTGATGGCGGCGACGACGCCCACCGGCTGCCGGGTGGTGACGATCCGCGCGTCCGGCCATGGCGAGGGGATCAGTTCGCCGTTGGCGCGCAGCGCCTCCTCGGCGAACCAGCTGATGAAGCTGGCACCATAAAGTATTTCGCCGGCCGCCTCGGCCAGCGGCTTGCCCATCTCGCGCGTGACCAGAGCGGCGAATTCCTCCGCCCGATCGAGGATCAACCGGTGCCACCGCCGCAGATGTTCGGCGCGATCGGCGGCGGTGCGTGCGCGCCACGCCGGAAGCGCCGCTTCCGCAGCGGCTATGGCCGCTTCCGCCTCCGCAGCACCGCAATCGGCGACCTGAGCGATATCGGTGCCGTCTGCCGGATTTCGCACCGTAAAGCGGCGCCCGCTGGCGGCATCGCGCCAGACGCCGCCAATATAAGCTTTGTCGTGAAGAAACGTAGTCATGCGGCCACCTTGGTACGCGACGCAGCGCGCCGTCCGTCGAGGAGAAGAGCCGGCGGCAACATCAGCACTATGCTGAGCAGCTGCGCGCCGAGGGCGAGGTTGATAAGGGCGTCGAACCCGGCGCCGGCGCCGAGCAGCAGAGATCCGGCGAGCGGGCCGCTGGCGAGACCGAGCTTCGACACGACACTGGCCGCGGCAGCGCTGCGCCCGGTACCGTCGAACTCGGCGGTCATGCCGAAGAGGTAGGGCACGACCAGGCCCCAGGTGAATCCTGTCGCACAATTGGCGAACAGGTAGATGGCCGAGTGGCCGGACCAGTGGAAGAGCGCGTTGCCGCCGAGGGTCAACACCATTCCAAGCAGCAACAGGCGGAAGCGTCCTATCCGCAGCCCGATCAGCATCACCAGCAAAGGTCCGGCAAGCGCTACCCATGTGGCAAGACCGAGGGCGTCGCTCGCAACGTCGCGGTCGAGCCTGAAGGCAATCGCAAGCCTCAGGATATAGGCGAGAAGGGCCATGTTCGCCGCCTGGAACAGAAACAACGCGGCCATTGTCAGGAGGAGTGGGATCCACCGCTTTCCCCCGCCGCCCGCGTCCCCGCCGCGCGCGGCGCGCGGCGGATAATCGGGCAGGAACGGAAGCATCGCCAAGGTGACCAGACTGAAACCGGCAAGGGCGAGGAAGAGCGGCGCAACGCCGTAGATCGGGACCAGTCGGGGCAGCAGCAGCACGCCGAGACCGCCAAGGCCGAACTGGACGAACAGCAGCATACCGAAGCTGCGGTCCGGCTTGTCGGTCCGGCCGATCACGGCCATCCCCGCGCCAACAAGAAGCCCACCCACCAGCCCGTGGACCGCCCTCAGCGCGATCATTGCCACCGGCTCGACAATCCGGATCGACGCGAGGTCGATGGCGATGAGCAGGACCAGGCAGACAAGCGCGGTCGGACGCCAGCGCAGCCGCGAAATCGCCGCCACGGACATCGCCGCGCCGGCGGCGGCTCCGTAGGTGTTGGCCGCCGCGGCCCTCCCGGCCTGCGCTTCGGTGAACCCGAGACCGCCGACGAGACCATCGACGATCGCCGGCATGATGTTGACGTAAAACAGCCCCGCGGTCGCCAGGAAGGCCAGCAGGATTGCGGCCGGCAGGCCGTCGCGCGCCACGTGCCGGGGGGCGAACCTTGTCACGTCCGGCACATCGACTGGACCTTGTCCGCCGCCTCGGCGGCGCGGCGCCAAGTATAATCGCCTCCGTCGCTGAAGTAATAATAGATCACGCCGTTGGGGAACATGGCGACGCTGATCCCGCCATAGCCGGACATGAACGGCACCCAGACCGGCCGATCGCAACCGATGACGCGCGCGATGTTCCAGGCCCAGTAGCCGTGGTTGTATCGCTGGTCGGCGACGCCGGTCTCGAGCCCCGGATGCGCGGGGTCGCGCTGCATTGCCGCCGCCCGCATGACCGGATCGAGGATCGGCTTGCCATTGATCGTGCCGCCGCTGGCAACGAACCGGGCAATGCGCACGATGTCGTCGCGGTGGAGCGTCAAGCCCCATCCGGTGAAGGGCTGGCGCGCACCATCGTAGCTGCGCTTCGTCTCATAGGTCACCGGACTGAGCCCGAGGGGCCGCCAGATCGGGGTGACGATGAGATCGCGGTAGATGTCCGCGTCCGGGCCGCGATGCCGGCGTAGGAAGTCCTGCATGCCCGTCCCGAGCAGATAGGTGTCGACCGTGTGATAGGCCCATTGCCTGCCCGGCCTCGCCCGGCGCGGGAACATGGCGCAAGCGAGCCTCGCGCGCGTGGCATGACTGTCCGTGCGAAAGAAGGCAGGCATCTTGCTGCCGCCCTCGTCCACCTCGTATCCAAGGCTGTCGTAGTTGCCGGTCGCCATGTCGAGCGCGTCGCCGAAGCGGACGTCGTCCCATCTGGGGCCGCGGCACGCGGGCACGCGGGCCCCGATCCGCTCGTCGACCACTCCCGGCCAGAGCAGCTGGAGGCGCATCATCGCGAGCGAGGCGAATATCGATTTGGAAAGCGAATAGGACGGCAGGTCGAGCACGTCGCAGAAAGGATAGAGGCCGTGGCGCGTGCGACATCCTCCAACCCAGTGTACGCCACCCGCCAGGAAGCCGTAGGCAGTCATGTTGTCGGGCTCGACCTCGAGGACGGACCCGAGCTCGGCCGGGGCGATCGATGGAAAGACGCTGGCGATCTGCTCGATCGGCCGGGTCGGCAGCCGCGCGGCGACTTCGGCGCGATAGGCTGCTATCAGCGCCGGGGCTGCCGACACCCTGCCCGGCGTCAGCCGTGTTTTGGCCATTCCCCAGAGGTCGACCTTGAAATAGGCGCAGGTCTCTCCGGCGACTTCCCAGGCAACGCGCGAAGTGCGAGCGTCGGCCCGGTAGAGGAAGGTCAGCACGCCGTTGTGGGTGCAATTGGCGTTGCGCTCCTGGAGCGCGAACGGCAGCGCCGCACGGCTCCAACCACGGTCGGCGGGATCGGTCCAGGTCACCCCCGGCTCGACGATCCACTCCCAGTCGGGATGGTCGGCGGGGATCGGGCCGCGAAAGGCGGGAATCAGGCTGCGGCCGTCGGAGACGAGGGCGATCTCGAGCACCGGCGGCAGGTTGATGGTCTCGCTCCTGGCGAAGGAGCCGCTATCGTCCTTCAAGATGCGAGCGCCCCCGCCGGTCTTGTCGGGGACGATCCTGAGCACGCCTTCAAGGGGAACCCCCGATGGCAGATCGGACGAGGGCGCAAAGAGCGAAAGGTCGCGCGGCGCCGTGAGCGGCTCGACGCCGGTCAGGAAGGCAAGGTCGAGCGGCCGGCGCTCCGCCGCATCGTCTTTCGCGCCGCCCGCGCCGCTGTTGTCGTACCGGCAGTTCCAGTCCTTGTTGGCGACTGACGCGCGCGGGCGCACACCGGCCGGCTGCATCGCGACCACATCGTCCTCGCCAAGCCGGACGCGCGCCACCTGCGGCAGGGTGGTGCCGCGGCCGGCGCTGGCCTTGGTCGGGCAGGCATCGACAGACCCGCTCCGCGCTGCGGAGGTATCGCCCGCAATCGCGATGCCGACCGTGGTTTTCGCCGAAAATGCGCCGGGAGCTTTCGCCCGCCCCCCCGGACGCGACAAAAAGTTGCCCTGATGGTCAGGGTCGCGAACGTCGCCGATACCGTGGGCAGCCAAGGCCGCTGTACCGCCCCATGGCAAATCGTCGCGCGCGAGCGGAGCCGCGGCGGATGGCGACCCAAACGTGAGGCCGATCAGGAGCAGCACCCTCCAGGTCACGCGACCGCCTCGTGCTCGAGCGGAATACCGGCCCGGGCGAGCGCTTCGGCGAGCGGAGCGAGCTGCTCGCGATAGCGGCGCCACAAACCGACCGATCGTGCGTGGATCGGCTGGCGCACTTGTATCGCGCTGGCCGTTGCAACGGGAGCGCGATTGGCCTCGAAGCGCAGGCAAACAGGGTCCCATGCAAGGCCGACCGCCTCCACCAGCCGCCGGCTCTCCGCCGCCTGGTCGCGCACGAGCACCTCGTAGTCGACCTCGATCATTCTCCCTGGCAACACCGCGCGCCAGTGCGCCATCAACCGCTCGTAGGCGATGCGATAGGCAGCAAGGTCGTCGAGGCTGTAACTGAACGGATAACCCATCCGGAAAAGCGACTTCAGCATGGCGTAGCATCCGTCCATCGCGCCGCGGCGGACATGGACGATCCGCGCCTCCGGCAGCGCAAGGGCGATCAGGCCGACATAAAGGAAGTTAAGCGGCGTCTTGTCGATCACGAACCGGCCGCCCGACGCATGACCGGCAAGCCTACGGCGATATTCGGTGCCGAGGGCAGCGTGATCCATGGAAACGCTCCGCTTGATCAGCTCGGCCTTGTCGCTGGCGCCACCGGCAGTCGCCATCACCGACAAGGCGAAGTCGGGAAGCTCGCCCAGGCTGACCACGTCCGGATGCGAGGAGAGAATGCGGTCGACGAGAGTCGTACCACTACGGGGAAGACCGAGCACGAAGACCGGCGCCGGTGCGCTGGCGGTCGAGGCCGTCGCCGACAGAAGCCGCCGGTCGAACGCCGCGGCGATACACGACATCGTCTCGACATCCTGTTCGACGCGATAGGTGAGGCGGGCGCGGCGGGCCGCGGCCGCATCCGCCAAGGCGGCGAAAGACTCACTATGGCGACCGAGATCTTCAAGCTCGCGGGCGAGCGCGTAGCCGAGCGCCACCCGGGCATGCGGGTCGCCGCTACACCCGGCAAGGGCGCTGCACAGCGCCTCGAGATGGTTATGCTCCGGCGAGGCCCGGCGGAGCGTCGAGCGGTTCGCCCACGCGTCCCAGTCGCTCGGCGCGCGCGCGATCACCGCATCGTAAAGCTGCTCCGCCTCCTCGACCTCGCCGGTCGCGACCAGGGTCGACGCCAGGGCGTAGAGCGCCCGCTGATCGCCCGGAGCGATCTCGACCGCTGCTCGACACGCCCGCTCCGCGTTGGCGTGCCGACCGAGATGGGTCCAGCATTCCGAGATGGCGAGCAGGGCCGCGGGATCGCGGACGACGTCGCGCTCGACCCGCTCCAGCTCGTCGCGCGCGGTGGTATAGTCGCCAGCCTGGAGAAGCGCTCGTGCGCCGGTCAGCGAGCGCTCCCAAGCAGATGAAGGCGTGGGTCGGGCGAGCATGGTCATAAACTCACCCTCCCCGCCAGCCCGATCGTGCGCGGCAGCGTGATGAAGGTTCGGGCATCGCTCCCGTAATATTGCGCAGCCGGATTGGGCCCGAAGCCGTCCGGGAGAAACGCGCCCGTTACGCCCTTGGTGTCGAACAGGTTCTTGACGAAGAGCGACAGGCTCCACCTTTTGTTTGCCAGCGTCGCCGTGAGGTTCCAGACCGAGAAAGCGGAGAAGCCGCGCGCGTCGCTGATCGTCGGGTCGAGCACGTTCTGCGTCTTCGACTGATAGAAACCGTCGACGCGGAGGATACCGTTATACGCGCCGCCGAGCGGTTGGGTGTAATCCGCGGCGACCGTGACGGCATGCTTCGGAACACCCGGCAGCGGCGAACCGGCCGGAGCGACGAGCCGGCCGAGCGGATCGATGAAGTCGCGCTTCACCTTGCCGTCGACAAAGGCGTAGCCGAGGGCATAATCGAAATGCGGCCCGAGCCGCCCCGACAGCTGTGCCTCGAAGCCGCGGGTCCGGGCGCGGTCGCCGTTCAGCACGACGAAGTAGGAGCCGACCGGCGCGGAGGTGTTGAACTGGGGGTGGCGCCAGTCGATGTTGAACAGGCTGACGTCATACTGGATCCCGTTCAGCATTCGGCCCTTCACGCCGAGTTCGTAGTTGGTGACGCGATCCGAGCGGTAGGTGAGATAGGCGGGATCGTTCGCGAAGCGTCCGACGATCGGAACGCCATTGTTACCACCGCGGCGGTACCCCTGCGACACGGTCGCATAGAGCAGGTCATCGCCGCCGAACTTCCACGACGCATTGCCCTTGAACAGTACATCGTGATCGTCATTCTTGAACGGAGTCTCGACCGAGGCGGCGATCCCGGCATAGGCCCCGGTGCGGACGAAGGTATCGACATCGGACGTGTTACTGAAATAGCGAAAACCGCCGGTGAAATGGAGCCGCGGCGTCGCGTTGAAGGTGAGCTCGCCGAACACGGCGCGATCGGTGAAATGCTCGGCGCGACGATAGGTGAAGATGTTGTCCGTGGCGACGAAGATCGGCGTGCCGAACAAGGCGGCCGCATAGTCCCGGAAGCCGACCAGGTCGCTGACCTGCGAGACGCGGCGGACCTGTTTTTGGAAGAAGAGGCCGACGACATAGTCGAAACGGTGGGTGCCGTTGGACACCAGCCTCACTTCCTGGGTGAAGGCCTTGTCTCCGAACGTCCTCTCAGCGGTATAGAGCGGCCGTGGGTAGAAATAATAGAAGTTGGCGAAGGCATTGGCGTAGAAACCGGTATTGTCGCTCTCGCTGCTGCCATGATTGTCGTACCAGGAGGAAGCCGATGTGAGGGTGGCAAACCCGAGATCGAGGCTCGCCTCGAGCGCGCCCAGGTCGAACTTGCGGTCGGCCGGCTCCAGGATCAGCGCACCGTTATCAAACTCGCCATAGGTGATCGCAGCACCATTCGTGCCGGGGGTGGGCTGGCGCCGGCCGCCGCTATGATCGTCCTGATGGATGTAGCTCAACGTTGCGTGGAAATCGCTGCTGGGCTCAAACCGGAGCGCCGCCCGGGCGAACCAGCTCTGGAAACCGTCGACGTCCTTCTTGCTCGTATATTGCGCCGAGTTGGGGCCACCCGCGAAGATCGTGCCGGTGCGCGCTGGCACGCCATTCGCATCGAGCACGTAGAGATTGCGGTAATCGGTGATACCCGGATAGTCTTGGCGCTGAAGGTTGACGCGCAGCGCAAGTGTATGGCTGATTGGCAGGTTGAGGATTCCGGTTCCTGACCAGCCTGCGGATCCCGAGCCCCGGGCATGAGTTAGGGTGGCGGCGACACTGCCTTCGATACGGTCAAGCTTCGGCTCCTGAAGGATGTAGCGGACCGTGCCGCCAAGTGCGCCGGAGCCGTAGAGCGTGCCCTGCGGCCCGCGCAGCAACTCGACCCGGTCAAGGTCGACCAGCGCCAGGTTCGCATAGACCGGGGTCTCGTTCACATAGGTCGATACCGTCGCCACCGATGCGACGGCATAGTCCCCGAAATTGGAGTCATCGACATTCAGGCCGCGGATGCGGATGCTGTTGAACTGGGCACCGTTGCGCGGGCCCTGGTCGATCGCGGTCGCACCGGGAATGGCGCGAAATAGCTCGGCATTGTCCAACGTCTGGCTGTCGGCGATGCGCCGGCCCGAGAGGACAGAGATATTGTATGGAACGTCCAGCACCGACTGCTCCCGCCGGTTCGCCGTGACGACGATATCTCCCTCGTCGGCCCTCTGCCCCGACGGCGGGGCTGCCGCCGGCGCCTGCTCGCTCCCCTTCCGCGTCCTGTCGACACCCGCATCCTGGGATTGGGCGAAAGCCGGCGCTGCGGCCTGGAGCCATGCGAGGGTCAGAATGCCTGCAGCACCGACCAGATTTATTTTCTTCATTATTCTCCCCCCTTGTCGCTTGTCACAGATGTCGCCCTACGCCTCTCGCCGCTCCGCCGGCCCGACCTGTCGCGGGACCGCGAGCGGCCCCAGCCGCTCCACTGCGTCGGTTCGACGTCCCCCCGAGGCAAGGAGCGGGAAGTCGATCTCGCTGTCGCGAAAACTCTTCAGCGTCTGACCGAGGCCGTGCCAGCCGCGCTCGCGCACGCGCCGGACCTCCTCGAGGTCGAACTCGAAGGCGAGCACTTCGTGGCCGGTCCCAGCCTGGTATAGGATCGTCCCGCCGGGCCCATAGGCGCCCGAGCGACCGTTGCCGAGGCGCCCCGCGCCGTTGATGTCGAGGAAGAAGCATTGGTTGATCGCAGCGTTGGCGCGGGCAATCGACAGTTCGACCTCACGGTCGACCGTATTCGTCAGGCTCGGATGGATAATGATCTCGGCGCCGAGTAGAGCCAGGGTACGGATCGTTTCGGGAAACCACATGTCGTAACAATTCGAGAGCCCGATCCGGCCGACACCGGGCATGTCGAACACCAGCGGTTCCGTGCCGGCCGTCACGCCGGCTTCGTAGGGCAAGAAGGGAAAGAGCTTGGCATAGCGGGCGACCACTCTGCCCGTGTCGTCGATGACCGGCGTTGCGTTGAAGATGGCCTCGCCGCGCCGCTGGAACAGCGAACCTGGCACCAACCACAGACCCAGTTCCTTCGCGAGAGCGATGAACCGGCGTTCGGTCGGGCCGCCTTCTTCCTCGGCCATGGTCGGACTGGTGCCATGCGCGGCGAGTTCTGAGAGAACGGCCATCCGGACCCAGGGAAAGCGTGCGCGCAGTACGCGGAGCTCGGCTTCTATGTGGTCAAGATTGTTGCCCGGCGCCAATTCGAGCTGCAGCGCTGCGATCCCCAAAAGCGACATTCGGCTCCCCGTCCTAACAAGAATGCAGCATCGGCCATCCGCGGCCGGGAAGTAGGTCCAGTTTCGATTCGTTATGGCGCCAGATCGGGGACTGGAACCAACGGTCGAGCGTCGGTGGGCGCCGCGGAGTCAGGATCCGCGTTCAATCCGTTTCGGCCAGGACCGAAGATATCACCTCGAATATTCGGGATATCTCGTCTTCGTCGACGATCAGCGGCGGTGAGAGCGCGACCGTGTCTCCCGTTACGCGGACCAGAAGCCCGCGGTCGAAGCATCGCCTGAACACTTCGAGCGCCCTGCTGCCGGGGCTTCCGTCGCGAGGGGCAAGCTCGATGGCACCGATCAGCCCGAGATTGCGGATGTCTACGACGTGGCTGGCGGTCCTAAGCCCGTGGATCGCCTCTTCCCACAGCGGCGCGAGGTTTGCCGCGCGCGAGAAAAGGCCTTCGTCCTGGTAGAGATCGAGAGTGGCCATGCCGGCAGCGGCGGCCAAGGGATGGCCCGAATAGGTGTAACCGTGGAAGAACTCGATGCCGGGTTCGGTCACATCGGTGACAGCGTCATAAATCCGTCGATCGACCGCGACGGCCCCCATCGGCACCGACGCATTGGTCAGCCCCTTCGCCATATTGAGAATATCGGGCTTCACGCCGAAATACTCGGCGGCGGTGGCGGAACCGAGCCGTCCGAACGCGGTGATGACCTCGTCGAAGATCAGCAGAATACCGTGCCGCTGGGTGATTACGCGAAGCTGTTCGAGATATCCTCGCGGCGGTACCAGAACGCCCGTGGAGGCTGCAACAGGCTCGACGATCAGCGCTGCGATATTCTCTGGCCCATGCAGCGCGATGATGCGCTCCAGTTCGCCTGCGAGGTCTTCATTCATCGGCGGCATCCCGCGACTGAAGGCCACATCGCGCTGATAGGTGTGGCTCAGATGGTCGACGCCCCAGACCTGGGCGCCATAAGCCCGACGATTGCCCCCAATTCCACCCACCGAGGTGCCACCGAAATTTGTCCCGTGATAACCACGCTCCCGACCGATGAGCCGGGTACGCGTGCCATTCCCCTTCGCGCGGTGATAGGCGAGCGCGATCTTCAACGCCGTATCGGCCGCTTCGGACCCTGAGTTGGTGAAAAAGATCCGATCGAGTCCCGCGGGCATCAACTCCCCGAGTTTGTTCGCGAACGCGAAAGCGCCCGGGTGGCCCAATTGGAAGGTCGGGGCAAAATCGAGCGTGGCGGCGGCCCGCTGGATCGCTTGCACGATAGACTCTCGACCATGACCCGCATTGACGCACCACAGGCCGGCAGTTGCATCGAGCACGTCGCGATGATCATCGGTACGATAGTACATGCCCGACGCGCTGACGATCATTCTGGGATGCGATTTGAAATAGCGATTGTCGGTGAACGGCATCCAGAACGATGCCATGTCCGCTGCTTGCCACATGCAACTCTTCCTCTCGGTCAAACGGTTCGGCCGAACGGTCGCGCTTTCGGCCGCCGGCGCCTTGGAGTGCAGTTTTCGCGCGGGAGAACGCCACGAACAGGTGAGAAGAGCGTTTAACCGTTGCCCGCAGGGCACCACCCCATTAAGTCCGTGAAGTGCCGCAAAGCCGAGCGGGCGCTCCGCCGAGCGCTGGTCTGGGCATGTTCATCTGAAGTGCTGGAAATTGGCTCGACCGGGATGACGAAACGAAAGGTCGAACATTCCACGGTCGGCGACGCGCCGAGCCTTTTGCATCCGAAAGCGATCCCGCCCTTCGCGGCGCTACGAGCGTTTGAGGCGGTTGGTCGCACCGGGGGAATCAGAAAGGCGGCAGTCGTTCTGGGCCTTGATCATGCAGTGGTCAGCAGGCACGTCAGGATGCTTGAAGACTGGCTCGGCGCGCGACTGTTCGACCGCATGGGAGGGCGCCTTGAACTGACAGCCGTCGGCAGCATTTTCCACAAGCGGGTCTCGGTATCGCTTGTCGAACTTGCGTCTGCGACCGCTGATCTTCTCGGCCAGATGCGCAGCGAGAAAGTCAGGCTGTGGTCCGTACCGGGCCTCGCGTTCCATTGGCTTTCGGAATGCCTGGCGGATTTCAGCGAGCGCTTCCCGGGTAGTGAGATCGAACTCCGGCCAAGTGAGGTTGCTGCAGACTTGAATCTGATGGAGGCGGACGCCGACATTCGGTTTTACGGCGATGCGTGGCAGTACGTGCCAGTCGGCCGGCAACTGAGGTCGTTCGAGCTTGCAAGGCCTTGGACATATCCGGTCGCAACTCCGCGCGTCGCATCGTGCTTTGCCGCGGCAGAATCCGCGCGAGCGCTGCTTGAGGCGCCGCTGCTCCACGAGGAGAGCCGGCACGAATGGACAAATTGGTTTGCGTTGAACGGGATCCATGTTCCTGATCAACTGCCTGGCGCGCTTCATTGGCATGCCCATCTCGCGATCGCTGCAGCCCGCCAGGGCCGCGGGGTGGCTCTCGCGAACGATTTGCTGGTGGGCCGGGATTTGCAAGAAGGTACGCTCGTCAAAGTCACGCCTCCCGGTTCGCAACCAGTGAACCTCGGAGCCTATGTCTTGATTGCCAGAGCCGACCGATGGCAGTCGCCACCAATATTGCGATTGCGCAGGTTCCTCCATCAGCGCGCTACGCTTTTACTGGATCGATAATAGAAGCCCCGCTCCGGGCATAGGGCCGGCAAATATCGCTAATCCCAGCGGGAATCAGGGTGTCGGTTCTTCCTTCTCCTCCAGGACCTCAAACCGGCCTGCTGTTGCTCAGAGCACACCAACCCATCATCGATGGCAACAGCCTTCGACGGTCTCGCATCCTATGCCGTCGAGCAGACGGAACTGCCGTGCCCCCAACACCATAAGGCGGCCCAATCGGCGTGCCCGCGGCACTGGACAGGAATTCTCACAGCGCGACGGGGCTCACTTATGACGAGGGATCACGATGCCAATGCCGCCGCCGGTGTCGAAAAACAGGCGTCGGACCCGCTCGGGTTCTGGCAGCACAGCCATCCACTACGCAGTGTCCTCGCGTCGGAGATGCATCTTCGGCATCTGCCTCGCTTCACAGCGCCCGCCAAGATCCTTCAGATCGTGATCCTTGTCGATGAGCCAGGCAGCGCTTCCTCGCGCGTGCACATTCAATCACTCGCGCCGTCGAATGACGCAAGCCTGCCGCTGGACACCAAACACGCCGTCGTACCCTTAGGTTTGCAAACACTGGTATGGGAGCGTCACACCGAGTTCGTGACCTACACTGTCATCGACGAAAATCCGCCGGAAGCTACGTTCGACGCAACATCCTTTGCCGAGGCACGTCGATTAATCGGAGATCTTCCCGGCCAGATCGTTCGCGCGACGCAAATTATTCTGCTTTCCCGCAACGATCCCGGACCACCTCCCGAATTTTTATCCGGCAGCTTCGATGCGGATGCATTGGTGGTATGCGATATCGCGGGTGGAAAGGCGCGTATCTGGTCCGACTTTCAACTGCACGCCGATGGTCTTGGCCGCCTCCTCATCGCTGACCGCGGCCTTTGCGACGGCGAAACCCAGCGATCGGTGCAGAGTCTCCAGGAATTGGGAAACTATCGGAACATGGCCCTGCTCGGCTTGCCGGTAGCGCAGCAGCTTGCCCCCGAAGTGACACGGCTGGAGCAGGATCTCGCAGAGTTGACCGGCCGCTTGGCCGATCCCGACAATACCGACGAACCGCTACTGGACGACCTGACCAATCTTTCTGCGGAACTGGCGCGTCTTCTCGCGCAAACCCGATATCGAATGAGCGCAACGCGGGCCTATGCGCAGATCTGTGCCGACCGTCTGGCCGGCTTGCAGGTCCGCTCGATCGACGGCCACCAGACACTGAGCGAATTCACCGATCGGCGACTGGTTCCTGCTGTCCGTACCTGCCTCAGCTTCATCGAACGAGTGGAAGAATTATCTCAGCGCGCCTCTTGGACGAGCGGCCTACTGAGGACGAGGATCGACACCGCACTCGCTCGACAAAATCGCGATCTACTCGCGGCGATGAATCGCCGCACTCAGTTGCAGCTTCGCCTTCAGCAGGCCGTGGAAGGACTGTCGGTTGTTGCCATCAGCTACTATCTGGTGGCCCTCATCGGTTACGCGACCCTCCTATTGCCGCTGAAGCATGACATGATCCTCGCGGTAGCTGCGCCATTCTGCGTGCTGATTTCCGCAATCGCGCTAGGCCGTACTAAGAAGAGCCTTCTTGAATGATGATACGGACAGAGCAGCCTCGCCGTGCTGGCGAACAGGCGTTCGGCTGTAGTCGCGCGACACCACCTGGACGACGAGGCAAGCCCGCTAGTCCCGCTGGCTCCTATCTCGCTCCCCTCCGAAAGGCGATTGGCGTGCGGCGACCCAACCGGCCAGGAACCACAACGAATATTGATGCGACAGCGGCGCGAAATATCCCGCCAGGACCGATGGCCAATGCGGCGTTGCGTACAGTTTCATCACCAGCAAGGGCAGCACGAACAGGGCAGCGAGCTGAAGCACGACGAACTGGAGAACATCGGTCATCAGGATCTGGCGGCGGGCCGTCTCAAATGCCTAGTGCCCAATGCGCTTCGCAGGGGCGGCAGATTATTTGGCGTCTACCCGAGCCGCAAATATCTCTCGGTCAAGGTTCGCACCTTCCTCGACTTCCCGGCACAAGACGCCCGGCTCAAGGGCGACGAAGCGGCCTGACCGACACGCGCGCGCCGTCAGCGATGCGCGGCAACGCTGAGGTTCGGCGTGAACGATGTGATGCCAGCGCCGAGCCCGTCATGGCAGCCTCGCCGGCTTGACGCCCCGCCCCTGAAAAGAGAACACGATCGAACGCCGCGGCCGCCGACCGCCGGCGAGGGACCCCATAAGGTAACGCCTTAAGGGTGCCCCCGCCGCACGGCTGTTCTAGAATGTGCGCGCCAAGGTAATGCCCAAAGTGCGCGGTTGGATAAACAGCGCGGTCGGCACGTTGACGCCGTTACGGTTGTCGGCGGCGGCGACGCCGCGCTTGTCGAACAGGTTGCGAGCATAGATGTTGACGCTCCATACCCGGTCGAAGGTCAGCCCGCCGCGCACGTCGACCGTGGTATATCCGGGCAACAATATGCGCGGGCGCGTGGCGTTCGCCGCGTCCGTCACGAAGGTACCCGCGCGATCGCCCAGATAGACGATGGTGAAGCCGAGATTGCCTTCGAGCTTGTCCGTCAGTGGTATCACCTGCTGCGCCGAAAGGTTGGCCGCGACCTTGGCCGAGAACGGCAAACGGTCCCCCGAGAGCCCCTTCAGTCCGGTGGCACCAGAGAGCACCGGCAGATCTTCGGCCAGCGTAGCGTCGGTGAAGGTCAGGTTGGCATCGATCGTCATGCCTGCCCAGGGCGTCAGGTTGGCCGCGAATTCGAGACCGCGGCTGCGCGCCTTGCCGCCATTGGTCAGGAAGGTCAGCGAACTGACCGAGTCGGTTCCCTGCAGCTGGACCTTCGTCCAGTCGATCTGGAACAATGACGCGTCGATCGTCAGCAGGCCGGGGACCACCTTGCCCTTGAAGCCAAGCTCATAGTTGATGACCCGATCCGGGCCGAAAGATGCAGGTACCGAGGGCGGAGCCGCGATGTTCGGCCCGCCGGGGCGATAACCGGTCGCGACGCGGGCATAAGCCATGATGTCGCGCGAGAAATGATAGCTGGGCGAGATCAGCCAGGTGAACGCATTATCGCTCGAATCGGCGATGGTCGTGCCCGATCCGAAGACTGGCGCGGTCTGGGGCGAAGTGTTCAGGGTTGATACGTTATGCTGTTTGTTATGGGAATAGCGACCGCCGACCTGGATATCGAGCTTGTCGGTCGCGTGCCAGGTGAGATCACCGAAACCCGCATATTCACGATAACTGCCCGGACCCGTGCCGATATAGGGGGTCGCCGTCAGGCTGCCCGATGCGATCAGAGTCTGGTCGGTCGCGGCATGCTCGATCGTGTAGAAGCCGCCAGCCAGCCAAGTGAAGCTCGAGCCCAGATCGCCGCTGAAACGCAATTCCTGTGAGAATTTATGCGTCCGATCGGCATTGGCGATCTGGACGTTCGGGGTGGTCGACAGACCGTAGAGCGAACGCAGCAGGCCACCAAAGACCTTGGTGACGTCGCTGGTGATGACGTTGTCGGCGCGACTCCAGGCGCTGATCGAGGTGACCGTGACGGCGCCCAGGTCAAGCTCGGCGCGCCCCGAATAGAGCTGGAACTTCGCTTTGTTGATCGAGTCGAGCGAATTGATCGTCAGGTCCCCATAGACCGGCTCGAAGGTCGTCACCGCCGTAGCACGCGTCGCCGCCGTTCCGCCGGTGGTACAGGGGACGCATACCGGGACGCCGCCTGAGGTGATGGCGAGATCGCTGTTCATCGCGTCGGTCTTCTGGCTCAGGGCCGAAAGGACGATGCGGAAGTTGTGCGCCGGCTTGATCAGGGCCGCACCGCGGAAGCCCCAGACGTCGCGGGTGTTGACGTCCTTGGCTTTCAGCGCCGCGGGATTGGCGTTGCTGAGATAGGGCGCGTCCTCTCGCTTGAAGCCGCTTCCCGAAATCGCCAGCCAGTCGCTGATCGGCACGTTGACCGAGCCGCGTACGGCGTAGCCCGTATCGCCGTGCGAGACGGTTGTACCGCCCAGCTCAAGGCGGCCGGAGAATGTCTTGGTGTCGGGCTCCTTCAGTACATATTTGATCAAGCCGCCGAGGCTCGACGCGCCGTAAAGGGTGCCCTGGGGACCACGCAAAACTTCGACCCGGCTGATCGCGCTGGCGTCGAAATCGGGCAGCGGCGGCTGACCTGTGCCGGTGGTGCCGCCGAACTGGACATCGTCGACGAGCAACGCAACGGTCGGGGAGGTCTGGCCGCCAGTGGTGACGCCGCGCAGGGCGAGGCCCGACACGCGCTGGTTGGAATATTGGAGACCCGGAACCCGATCGAAATATTCCGACAGGCGGTTGATGTTCTGCGTCGTCAGCGTGTCGGCCGAAATAGCGCTGATCGCCACCGGAACATCGATCATCCGTTCGGCGCGCTTTTGCGCGGTGACGATGATGTCGTCGCCCGTATCCACGTTTGGCGCGGGCTGCGATGCATCGGGCGCCGCCGGCTGACCCGATGGCGCCACCGCCTGTGCCCAAGCCGCACCCGGAGCGGCCAATGCCACCGCCGCCGCGCCGATCAGATAGGTCCATTTGCCGATAGTCACGTTTCTTCCTCCTCCTCGCCGCCAGTCGAAGAGCCCGCCATCGTTGAATCGATGCGTCGGACTTTCGCGGGACGGTCGTCCCTCCCTGCAGGACTTCTTTGCTACCGGCAGCGGCGCGTCATATTTATGCAAAGTTCGCCGCGGATCGCCGCCGCGCGCATAAATATGCCGGTCGGGGCGTCTTCAGCGCACGGCCAGCTGCCGGCGAGCGTCGCGCGATGCTGCCCGGCGCGCGCGGAGCGCATCGGCCAGGATGCCGAGCGCGGGCTCCAGCACGTCGGACGGCAGGCCGAAACCGATCCGCACATGGCCGGCGGCACCGAAATACTCGCCTGGTGCTACGATCACGCCACGCTTCTCGATCAGCTGCGCGGCGAACGCCTCGGTGTCGTCGATCCCGACCAGCCGAGGGAAAAAGATGCATCCTGCCTCCGGCAGCACGCCTTCGACGAGACCCTCCTCCTGCATCGCTGCGAGCCAGCGCGCGATGATCGGGCGGGACTGCGCGATGACGCCTTGGCTATGCGCGAGAAAGGGCGCCGGATCCTCGATCACCCTGGCGGCCACGGCATGGGACAGCGTGGAGATCCCGAATTCCAGCCGCGAGCCGAGGTCGCGCACCGCTTCGACCACGGCCTCGGCACCGACGATCCAGCCGCATCGCAACGTCGCAAGGCCGTAGATCTTGGTCAGGCTGGAGACACTGACGACCGCCGGCGACAGCGCGACGGCGGGACATGGGCGCGCCGAGGCGGCGGCATAGTCGCCATAGACCTCGTCGACCACCAGCAGCACGCCCCGCCGCTCGGCGATCTCGGCCAGCCGCCCGAGCACGTGATGATCCAGCGCCATTCCGGACGGATTGTGCAGATTGGACAATACGATCAGCCGCGTCTCGGGGCGCAGCGCCGCTTCGACCTCGGCCGGATCGATCGCATAATCGGGCGTGCGACGGGTGAAGGTCCCGACCGCCACGCCGCGGGTGGCCGCCAGATCCTGGAACAGGTCGAACCCCGGCGTCTCGACCAGGATGTGGTCCCCGGGCCGGGTGAACGCGCCATAGAGCAAGGACAAGCCGCCGGTCGCGCCGGTGGTTCCCAGCACCTGGGTGCGGGCCACGCCATAGCGCGCGGCCAGCATGTCGAGGACGAACGGATTGCCGCCGCTGAAGGCGCTGACATAAAAATGCCCGAAATCGGGCTCCACCGTCGCCGCGACTGCAGCCCTCAACAGCGCGCGCGGCTCGGGCACCGAGCTCTCGAACAGGCTGACCACCGGCTCGCCTTTTCCTCGGGCCAGGCCGATCGCCTGGCGCACCCATTGCGCATAGCTTTGCCGCCGGATTTCCGGGGGCTCGCTGTCGGTGTTCCGAGCGATGTCGTTCATCTTGCGACCTTTAAGGCTGGCCAGCGGCGGTTGTTATGCGATGTTCGGCCCTCCAACGGGGCTGCGCGCATAAACTTTCCCGCGGCGCAAGCACGTCTCATGCCGCAACCAGGGGCCGTGCATGACGCCCCCGCACCAGCCAATAGAGGATGCCCAGCGCCAGCCAGCCGCCGACCAGCAGATAGGGCCGCCAATCGGCCTCGACCCCGAGCGCCGTGATCGCCAGGGCGACGACGGCGCCGGCATAACTGATGACCGCGATCCGCCGCGCGCCCAGCCGGATTTGCGACCGTTGGTGGAGCTCGGGATGGTGCGTGGCGACGCGCGCCGCCGACAGGCTGCACGCCATATATTTGAGCATCGTCGGCACGTTGACCGCGAGCAGCAGGAAGATCAGGCTGGCCGGCAGCAGCAGCCCGGTCATCGCCAGGCCATAGCCGAACAGCACGGCGCGGTGGGGAGTCCCGTAGCGCGGATGGATCGCGGCGAGCGCACGCGGCAGCACGTCGCTGCGCGCCATGGCGAACAGGCTGCGCGAGAAGACCAATGCCGCGGCGTTCATCGACTTGACGATCGAGAAGCAGGCGGCCCCGACGATCAGCGGCACCGCCAGGGCGCCCAGCGGCACTTTGGCGGCGTCGAGCAACGGCGCGCTGCTGGCAGCAAGCCGGGTCGGGCCGAGCAAGCCGAGCGCGGTCACCGCAACAAGGCTGTAGACGACCGCGGTCAGCAGGATGGCGCAGGCGATGCCAAGCGGGATATTGCGCCCCGGATCGCGCACTTCCTCGCCGATCTCGACGGCGGATTCGATGCCCAGAAACAGCGTGATGAGCAGCGGCACGGCTGCGAGAATGGTGAGCGGCGGATAGCCGAGCGGATCGCCGATCAGTCCGAGCTGAATACCCGGCAGGCCGCAGGCGACGAAGATGGCCAATACGATGATCAGGCCGCCCATCAGCAACGTTTGGACCCGCGCCGCGACCGACACCCCGACATAATTGAGGCCGAACACCAGGGTCATCAGCAATGCCATGGTCAGCTTGAGCGGCAACGGCACGACCATGTTCAGATAGCCGACCAGCACTTGAGACAGGATGGTGAGCACGCCGACATTCGCGATGATGCGCAACCAGGCGATCATGAAACCGATCGATGGATGGAGGAAGCGGCTCGGCCACTCATAGGATGCGCCGGATATCGGCACCGCGGAACCGAGATAGGCATAGCTGATCGCGAACAGCAGCATCGGCAGCATGGCGATGGCGATCGCCACGAGCAGGCCGGAGCCGGCCACCTGCGCCGCCGGCTGCAGCACCGTGAAAATGGAAACGCCGATCGCGGTGCCCGCGCCGAACGTCACCACGCCGAGCAGCCCGACACCCTTGCGTAATTGCGCCGCCTCCCCTGTCATCGCCGCGGCCGCAGAAAGGCGCGGACGTCGTGCGTCAGGGCGGCGCGCGCCGCCGTGCCGAGATAGGGCATATGCCCCGAGCGATAATAGCGGAAACCGGTGCGGGCGAGCGGGATGCCGGCATGGGTCACGGTGTATTCGGCCGAGCCTAGCGGGGTGACGAGGTCATAATAACCGGCGCCGACCATGAGGCGCATATTCGGGTTGCGCGTCATCGCCGCGGCGAGATCGAGCGCGAAGTTGCGGCCGGCCGGGACGCCCGGTCCGAACCCATAATCCCACCGTCCGTTCACCGCGCGAAACGCAATCGCCTGATAGGGAGCATCGATCCGGACGCCGAGCGTATCGCGCGCATAACCGTCCCATGCCGCGACGAAGCCTGGTACATATTGGCCCATGGCGGGATCGTCGGCGACGGGGTCGTTGCCCGCTCCCGCCGTCGGCAAGGTGAAGCGCGCGTCATAGGCACCAAGGCGCCGCGCATCGCTTTCCAGCAAGGCGCGCGAGAAGGTCGCCGCCGAAATCCGCAGATCGGCATCAAGCACGGTGGCAAGGGGCAGCCCGGTGAGCCGTGACAGTTCGCCGGCGACTGCCTTGCGCTCCTCGATCGGCAGCGCTCCGCCGGCGTCGAGCGCGCGCAAATACGTGTCGCGGATGAAGCGTCGCGCAGCCTCGGCCTGTCCCTCGGGCGTGCAGCCCGCCGGCGCCTTGCCGTGATAGCAGGCAATCGCCGCCAGCGTCGGAAGCAGCTCGACCGCGGTGCGGTCGTCGCCTCCCCCCATTCCGTAGAGATTCATTGCCTGGCCGAGCAGGATCACGCCGTCGAGCGTGATACCGGTCATGTCGCCAGTCTGTGTCGGTCCGCCTGCGAGCAGCTTGGCGACCGCTGCGGCGCGCACCGTGCCGTAGCTTTCCGAGATCAGATATTTGGGCGAATTGATCCGGCCATGGCGACGCAGCCAGTCCTGGATCACCTGGACGGTCGCCAGCGCATCCTGCTGGACGCCGTAAAACTGCTCGACCTTGGCGCCTGGAAGCACGTTGCTCCAGCCGGTACCCGGCGGATCGATCAGCACGATGTCGGCGGCGTCGAGCGGGCTGTCGGGATTGGCGACGGTATGGAACGGCGCGGTCGTCTGCGGCGCAGCCGGGTCATCCATGTCGACGCGGCGCGGTCCGAGATATCCCATATGCAGCCAGATCGAGGACGAGCCGGGACCGCCGTTGAACGCGAAGAGCACCGGACGATCCACGCTCGCGCTTTTACCGGTGCGAACATAGCTGGTGGCGAAGATGCTGGCGCCCGGCGCGGCCCCCGCCCCAGCCACGACGAACTCCTCGACACTGGCACGATAGGTGAGCGGCATCCCGCCGAACGTGCCCTTGCCTTCGCTGACGAAGATGCGCGGCGGCGTCGATGCGGCAGCGGTCACCGGGGCCGGCGGAGGCGCGGTCTGGGCGATCGCCGGTAGCGCGGTCGCCATCAGCGCCAAGGCCAGCGCGGCGACACGATCAATCGTCATGGTTGACATCCTCATAACCGAAGCCGACCGACCGACCCGTGGCCACGGTCGCCGCCATTAGCTTGGCAGGGCGTATTGCCGGCGGATTTGCGAAGGGCGCGATCCCGAGCGCGGTGTAGATTTCCGAGGGGAAGTAGACCGCCCCGCCTTTCATCACCAGGCGCGGGCGCTTGATCGCGGCGATGGCCCTGGTTGGGTCGCCCGCCACCAGGACCATGTCCGCCAGCTTGCCGCGCGCGATCGTGCCGAGCCGATCGGTCCGGCCGAGATATTCCTCGCTGCCCAAGGTGGCAGCGCGCAGCGCCTCGGCCGGGGTCATGCCTGCCTTGACGTACAGCTCGACCTCGCGCTGGACCGAGAAGCCGGTCGCATCGTCGGTGCCGGGCAGGAGCCGAATCCCCTGTCGGTGGAGCATCGCGATCACCTCGAGCACCTTGGCGAAGCCGGTCCGATATGCCTGATCGTCCGCCGCGCTCTTCAACGGAACGAACGAGCGCTTGCGGTAGCGCTGGAAGCCGATCGGCATGTGCGACAGGAAATCCTCCTGGCCGGGTGGCACCGCCCCGGCGCGGCTCAACATGAGTTGCTCGAGGATGACCGCCGTGGTGTCGAGCGCGATGCCCTTCTGCTTCATCGACCTGACCGTCCGCTGGACCCTCTCCGACCGCAGATCGAGCGTGCCCGCACGGGCCATGGCGGTCAGGCGAAGCGGCGTGCGCGTGTCCTCGGTCGGATCGAGAATCCAGCCAAGCATGAGTTGGTTGATATGGGCGATCGTATCGTAGCCATCGGCAATGACGCGGTCGGGACTGTCGAATGCGGGCACATGCCCCGTCACCTTGAGGCCGAGCCGATGCGCCTCGGCGGCGATCGGCTTGACCCAGTCGGGGTTCATCGAATTGTAGATCTTGATCTCGAAATAGCCGCGGTCGGCATACCAATGCACATCGCGTAGCGCTTCTCCGAGCGTCGCGGGAATGAACCCGAACCGCGCCGAATAGGGGCTGCGTCCTTCCAGAAACCCGTTCGGCACGATGCGCGGCCAGGCCACCTCGCCCGTATCGATCCGCGGCAACAGGTCGAGCATGAACTGGTTGTCGTTGCCCATGTCGCGCGTCGCGGTGACCCCGGCCGCGAGATACATCAGACCGGACATCAACGTGGCGTGCGAGTGCATGTCGTGGAGGCCGGGATAGAGCGTGCCCCCTTCCCCATCGATCACCACCTCGTCGTCGGGCGGGGATGTGCCGTCATCGGCGAGCACCTGGGTGATCGTATCGCGCATCACCACGACGGTAGACAAAGCCGACAGCCGGCCGCTCGCGGGATCGAAGATGCGCACGTTGCGGATGCGCACCGGGGCATCGAAGCGATGCGCCAGCCGCCGCTGCAAGTCGCGCGCATAATCGACTTCGATCTCCGTCCGAAGGCGCGCGATCGCCGGCACTGCCGCTTCGTGGCCTGCACGGATGGCGACGCCGCCCTCGCCGCCGCCGAACGCCGCGAACAACCGGCGCTCACCGTCGAGCAGGACATAGCCGGGATCGAGCTGGACGCCGCTCAGCCGATACAGCGTGACCGGGAGCGCCCCGGTCCCTTCGCCGATCGTCACGTCGCGCACCTTGGCGACCGTCAAGGTGCCGCCGGGGAGCGTGTCGATCCGGCCGTCTGGCCGGGCCAGCGCGGCGCGCGCATAGATGCCGGCCGCCCAGGGGCTGTCGTCGTTGACGATATAGAGCGGCGGTGCGGTCGCTGCGACCTCGCCCTTATCCGCCTGGCTCGCCCAATCGGCATGGCCGGCGGCCCAGCGGTAACGCTCATCGACCGCGCCGCCCATCAGCGACGACCCCTTGACCGTCCAGGAGACCGGGACGCCGCCCGGGCCGAGCACGATGTCCTCGCTGTGCTTGGGTCCCCGCCCGTTATTGTCGACGCGATAATCGACCGTGACATGATCGCCATCGGTCGTCGCGACGACCGATCCGACGTTCTCGCCATTGGAGATGATCGACAGTCGTTCGGGCTCCGGAGCCGGAGCCGCGGTGCTCCCGCCGGCCAGCAGCGCCGCGACGACAAGGGCGAGACGGCGGCGGATCATGCGTTAGGGCTCCGTTTCTGAGCGTTCTGATGCAGATAAACGGCCGCAGCGAGGTCCTGCACGACATGGCCGAGCGACTTGTAGAGCGTAATCTGATCCCGGCGCTCGCGCCCCACGAGCTTCCCCGCGTACACCTCTCCGATCTCGCCGACGACATGGCTGTCGTCGACCGCGCCCGCCTCGCGGGCGATGGCCAGTTCGGATGCCTGGGCAAGCACCGACGGCCGATAATCCGCAATGTAGCGCGCCGCAGCGACCAGCGGTGTATCGACCTCGACCGGGCCAAGATAACTCGACCCGACCAGGTTAAGATGCGTCCCCGGCCGCACCCAGTCGCCAAACAGGATCGGCGCAGGCGCGCCGCTGACGGTGCAGATCACATCGGCGCGCGTGGCCGCTTCGCGTCCGTCGGCGACCGCCTCGATCGGCAGGCCGAGCTCCTCGGCCAGACTCGCCGCGGTTGCCTGTGCGCTCGCGGCCGAGCGGCCCCAGAGCAGCATCGATTCAAACGGACGGACCAGGGCGAGCGCCCGCAGATGCGATCGAGCCTGCAGGCCGGTCCCGAACACGGCGAGGACCCGCGCGTCGCTGCGCGCGAGCGCGTCGGTTGCGGCTGCCGAGGCGCACGCCGTGCGGATGCGGGTCACCGCTTCGGCGTCGGCGACGCAGGCGACCGCGCCGGTCGTGTCGTCATAGGCGACGACCACCCCCTGATGCCGCGAGCGGCCGGGCCGGCCGGGATCGCCGAACACGCTGACCAGCTTCGCGCCGAACGTCGAGAGCGCGGCGAGACTGCCCGGCATCACGCCGAACAACTCGCCCGCTCCGACGGTCACGATCTGTCTGAGCGGCTGCCTTCGGTCGCCGGACGACAAGGCGGTCATCGCCTGCCGCATCGCCGCGATACAGCCGGGATAATCGAGCAGCGCCTCGACCTGCCCGGCATCGTAAAACGCTATCCGCCCCAGATCGCTCTCCATCCGACCCTGTTTAAGCGGGCATGGCGGCAATGGTTATGCGGATTCGGCGGCAGGACCTGCGAACGCGCATATTTATTCCGCGTGGCGGCCGGATCGGCATAGCGGCACCTGTCGGTCACCGCACCAGCGCGCGGATGTCGTTCCCCATCGCCTGCGCCGTGGCGGCAACCGAATAGCCCATATGGCCGCCATCATAATAACGCAGCGTGACGCGCGTCTTGTCCCAACCCGATTGTGTGACGAGATATTCCGCCGCGCCCATCGTTGTCTGCGTGTCGTACATGCCGTTGCCGACTACCAGGCGGAAATGCGGATTGAGCGCCATCATCCTGGTGATGCCGATCCGATAAGGCCAGTCGCCGAACGGGCTGGTGCCGAACCCCCAGCCCCAATCCTCGAGGCTGGTGATCGGCGCGGCCGGGACATAGGGATCGGTCCAGTCCACGCCCAGATCGGTCTTGAGGTAGTCGGGGAAGATATGCTGGACCGCGTCGCCAAGCCGGTCGGACGGATCGGGCGCGCCGCCCTTGTCGGTGATCGGCGCGACATAGCGGGCATCGAGCCGCCCGAGCAGCAGTCCGCGATCCTTGAGCAACGCGACCCGATATTGCTCCTTGGTCATGCGCAGCCGGTTGGCCAAATACCAGTCGGCGGAAATGCCGGTAAACTCGCGCAGTCGCGCGGCGATCCGCCGCTGCTCGGCCGGCGGCAGGTCGTCGCCGCGATAGAGCGCCGCGAGATAGTCGCCCTTGGCGAAGCGGCGCGCGTCGGCCAGGAACTGGTCGCGCGTCCGCCCGCGCCGCTCGACCCGGTCATGGTACCAGCCGATCGCGGCGACCGTCGGCAGCGACGCGACATAGCTGACGATATTATCCGGTCGCTGGGCATATTCGAGGATGTTGACGGCTTGGCCGTAGAGGAACACGCCATTCAAGGGCAGAGGGTTCGGGCCCTCGGCAAGCTGGCCGGCGATCGTCGCGGCACGATTGGTGCCGTAGCTCTCGCCGAACAGATAGACCGGAGCGCCCTCGCGGCCATGCGCGCGTAGCCAAAGCCGGATGAAGGCGGCGAATTGCGCGGCATCGGCCGGAATCGAATAATAGTCTTCCGGCTTCGTACCCGGCATCACCCGGCTGAACCCCGTCGAAGCAGGATCGACGAAGACTAGGTCCACCGCGTCGAGCGGCGAATAGGCATTGTCGACCAGCCGGAAGGTGGACGGATCGGCGGTCACGTCGTCGGGAAAGGCGACGCGCTTCGGCCCCAACCCGCCGATATGGACATAAGGCGACGGCACGATCGGACCGCCGTTGAACAGGAACATCACCGGGCGCGTCCTGGGGTCGGCATCGTCCCTGGTATAAGCGAAGCTGACGATCCGCGCCGAGGCGTTGCGCGGCCCGGATGTCACCACCAGCCCTTCGACCGTCGCGGTATAGGCAATCGCCTGCCCGTTGAAAGTGCCGCGATGCCGCGTGACCACCGCCGGATGCTCGACCGGACGCGTGAGCACCTCGCGGGGCAATGTCTCGGCGGCGCCGAACTGGGGCGCCAACGACGCCGCGAGCAGCAGCAGGGTCGGGATCGAGCGGAACGGATGCATCATGGCATCACTCTAGAGCAGGAGCCCGGGGAAAGATTATGCGCGATTCGGGTTCGCTGGGCGGCGAGCGCATAACTTTGCCGCCCGATACGGCGATGGCGCATGTCATAGACGGCGCCGAGCCGACGGCAGGCGCATGCATTTAGACCGGCAAGGCGGTTGTGTATTTGGTCATCGAAAGCGCGAAATGCGACGAAGCGCCGGCGACCGCGGGGTGACCGAGCAGGGTTAGCATCAGGAAGTGGTTATAGTCGGCCACGTCGGCGACGACGATCCGCAACAGATAATCCCATTCCCCCGACATCGAGAAGCATTCGATGATTTCGGGACGTTCGTCGACGAACTGCTCGAAACTCTGGCGCGCGTCGATCGCGTGGCTGCGCATGCGGATATTGCACAGGACGTTGACGCCGCGCCCGACGGCGATCGGATCGACCAGCCGCACCGTGCGCTGCAGCACGCCCGCTCCTTCGAGCACCTTGACCCGCCGCCAGCACGAGGCGGCGGACGCGCCGACCTGCTCGGCAAGGTCGGCGTGGCTCAGCGCCGCATCCTGCTGCAACAGCGCCACGATGCGCCGGTCGATCGAATCCAGGCGATGAGTCTGTTTCACTATCTCGTCACTTTCGGCAAAATCATTTCGGTTATAGTGCAGCACGCCATAAAATAGACGAGAAATTTCGCCGAAACGCTGCGATCTTGCATCACATGGCTGACGCGAACCTTATCCGCCCCGAAGACGCTGCCGCGGACTGGACGATTCCCCAGAACTGGCGCGCCTATAGCGCGCAGGAGCATGCAACCTGGGACGCGCTGTTCGCGCGCCAGGTCGGCATGCTGTCCGGTCGCGTGACGCCCGAATTCATGAGCGGGCTCGACGTATTGCGCCTGTCTAAGCCCGGTATTCCGGATTTTGAGGAATTGTCGGACCGGCTGATGAAGGCGACCGGCTGGCAGGTGGTCGCCGTGCCCGGCCTGGTGCCCGACGACGTGTTCTTCGACCATATGGCCAATCGCCGCTTCGTCGCAGGCAATTTCATCCGTCGGCCCGACCAGCTCGACTATCTCCAGGAACCCGACGTCTTCCACGACATATTCGGGCACGTTCCGCTGCTCGTCCACCCGGTGTTCGCCGATTACATGCAAGCCTATGGCGTTGGCGGCCAGCGCGCCGCCGGGCTTGGCGCGATCGAGCGGCTGTCGCGGCTTTATTGGTATACGGTCGAGTTCGGGCTCGTGCGCTCGGGCGACACGCTGAAGCTCTATGGCGCGGGGATCGTTTCCTCCTTCACCGAGTCGGTGTTCGCGCTCGACGACCCCTCGCCCAACCGGATCGGTTTCGATCTGAAGCGTCTGATGCGCACCAAATACCGTATCGACGATTTTCAGCAGAACTATTTCGTCATCGACAGTTTCGAGGACCTGCTCGACCAGACGCTCAACGCCGATTTCGGGCCGCTTTATGCCGAGCTCGAGAATGAGCCCGACATCGAGATCGAGGCGATCCTGCCGGGCGACCATGTCTATACCCGTGGCACCCAGGCTTATGCCCGCGCCAAGGTGGCGGCATGACGTCCGTCCTTGAGCGGTCGTCCGCCAGCGCCCTGTTCGATACGCTCGATCGTCAGCCAGCCGACCCCTTGCTCGCGGTGATCGGCATGCACCGCGCCGATCCGCGGTCCGACAAGATCGATGTCGGTGTGGGCGTCTATCGCGACGCCGCCGGGGCAACGCCGGTGATGCGCGCGGTCAAGGCCGCCGAGGCGCGGCTACTCTCCGGACAGGTGAGCAAGAGCTATCTCGGGGCCGAAGGCGATCAGCGCTTCACCGACCTTCTCGCCACGGTCGCGCTTGGCGAACGTCTGGCGGCGGATAGGCGGATAACCGGCATTCAGACGCCAGGCGGCACCGGCGCGCTGCGGCTCGCGGCGGAATTGATCGCCCGCTCGGGCCGGGCGCCGACGATCTGGATCGGCACGCCAACCTGGCCCAATCACGGGCCCATCTTCCGCGAAGCGGATTTGACGGTACGCACCCACGCCTATTTTGACGCCACGCGATCGGATATCGACTTCGACGCCTTCCTCGTCGCTCTTGCCGAGGCGAGGGCCGGCGACGTCGTGCTGCTGCATGGCTGTTGCCACAACCCGACCGGCACCGCATTCTCGACGGAGCAATGGCGCTCGCTGGCGATGTTCGTCGCCGCGCGCGGGCTCGTGCCGTTGATCGACCTCGCCTATCAGGGGCTCGGCGCCGGACTCGACGAAGATGCGGCCGGGATGCGCGCGATGCTCGGGGCCGTGCCCGAGGCGCTGGTCGCCTATAGCTGCGACAAGAATTTCGCGCTCTATCGCGAACGGGTCGGTGCGTTGTGGGTCCAGGCCGCGACGCCGGCGGCCGCGATCCCGGTACGCGAGACGATGTTGGTGCTGGCGCGCAGCCTGTGGTCGATGCCGCCCGATCATGGCGCGGCGGTGGTGCGGCTGATCCTCGACGACGCCGACCTCGCCGCAAGCTGGCGCGCCGAGCTGATCGAGATGTGCGCACGGATCAACGGCTTGCGCGCGGCGCTCGGCGGCGCACATCCGTCATTGGCGCCGATCGCGCGGCAGCAGGGGCTGTTCGCGCTCCTGCCGATCGACCGCGAGGCGGTTGCCGTGCTTCGCGAACTGCATGGCATCTACATGCCCGATGCGGGCCGCATCAACATCGCCGGGCTCCGGACCGAGACAATCGCACCGTTCGTCGCCGCGCTCGCGCCACATCTCTTCGAAGCGCCGACGCGAAGATGACGACCATCATCGACGAGACGCACGATCCGGCCCGCACCAGCTGGGTCGCGAGCGCGCAAGGCCATCCCGATTTTTCGATCCAGAACCTGCCCTTGGGAATATTCTCGTCCGACAGCGAAGCGCCACGCGGCGGCATCGCCATCGGCGACTACATCCTCGACCTTGCCGCACTGGCGCAGAGCGGGCTCCTGGACGGTGCCGCGCTCCAGGCCGCCGCCGCCGCATCGACCGACTCGCTGAACCCGTTGCTCGCACTCGGCGCCGGCCCGCGCCGGGCGCTGCGGCGCGCGGTGTCGGCGCTGCTCGAAAGCGGTCGCAACTATCGCGACGCCGTCACGCCGTTGCTGCATGCCGCCGATAGCTGCACGCTGCACCTGCCGGCGCGGATCGGCGACTATACCGACTTCTACGTGGGCATTCATCACGCCACCAATGTCGGGAAGTTGTTTCGTCCCGACAGCCCGCTGCTGCCCAACTACAAATATGTGCCGATCGGTTATCACGGGCGCGCCTCATCGGTGTCCGTATCGGGTACGCCGCTCGTCCGGCCGCATGGGCAAATCAAGGCGCCGGATGCCCCCGCCCCGACGCTCGCGCCGACGCGCCGGCTCGATTACGAGCTCGAGCTCGGCGTCTGGATCGGACCGGGCAATGTGCCCGGCACGGCGATCCCGATCGCAAATGCCGACGAGCATATCGCCGGCCTCAGTCTGCTCAACGACTGGTCGGCGCGTGACGTCCAGGCCTGGGAATATCAGCCCTTGGGGCCATTCCTCGCCAAGAGCTTCCTGACCACGGTGTCTCCGTGGATCGTGACGGCGGAGGCTCTCGCGCCTTTCCGCATCGCCCAGCCACCACGGCCGGACGGCGACCCCGCGCCGCTTCCCTATCTGTTCGATGCCGGCGACCAGGCGCATGGTGCGCTTGCCATCCTGCTCGACGTCACGATCGCGTCCGAACGGATGCGTGCCGAAGGGCATCCGCCGTCCCGCCTGAGCCAGGGCCCGGCATCGAACATGTATTGGACGATCGCCCAGATGGTCGCCCACCACAGCGTCAACGGATGCGGGCTCGCTCCCGGAGACCTGCTAGGGACCGGCACCATCTCCGGGTCGCACCGCGGCGCCTTCGGCAGCCTGCTCGAATTGTCGCGCGGCGGAACCGAGCCGGTGACGCTGCCCACTGGCGAGACACGCACCTTTCTCGAAGACGGCGACATGCTGTCGCTGTCGGGCAGAATGGTCGCGGATGGCCGCGTGAGCATCGGCTTTGGCCCTTGCACGGGCATCGTCTTGCCGGCGCTGAACGGCTGATGCCCAAGCGCGACCATCGGTCCCCGATCCGTGGCGATCGGGCGCAGCGGCCCGCGTGCCAGCCCGGCAAGGGAGCGCGATGACCGTTACCGCCCGCCTCACCGCGACGCCTGCCGGCATCACGCTGGGCCCGCTCTCGCTGATCGCCGATGGCAGCGCACGGAACTTCGTGGTCCAAGCTCAGGCGGGCCGTTTCCACGGCTTCGTCGTGCGGCGCGGCGATCAGGTCCATGGCTATGTCGATCGTTGCCCCCATGCCGGACTGCCGCTTGCCAAGGTGCTCGATCAGTATCTGACTCCGGACGGGGAGTTCGTTGCCTGCGACTGGCACGGCGCCCTGTTCGACCCGACCAACGGACTATGTGTGGCGGGGCCCTGCGCCGGGCATCGGCTGATGCATTGGCCGGTTGCGGTGGTCGACGGCGAGATCCGTACGATCGAGCCGGCGCGATCGCCCGGCGCGTGACGTCGACGGCCTTTTTTTTGTGTTGTGCCGCGGCAAGGCTCGCATAAGCTGTCGTGATGGATGAAACGCTGTCCGCCATCGATATCCGCATTCTCGAACAGATCCAGCGCGACAGCTCGCTGTCGTCGAGCGAGCTGGCCGACAAGGTCGGCATCTCGCAATCGCCCTGCTGGCGGCGGCTGCAACGCTTGCGCGACGAGGGCTATGTCGCCGGCCAGGTCGCCCTGCTCGATCGAACCAAGTTCGGTCCGAGCCTGTTCTTCTTTGCGACGCTGAAGATCGGAACGCTGACCGAGGAGCAGCGCGCGACGTTCCTGCGCAAGCTCGAGCTCACGCCGGAGATCCTCGAATGTTATTCGATCCTCGGCGAACGCGACCTGCTCATCAAGGTGATCGCGCCGACGATGGACTGGTACCAGAACTTCATCTTCAAGACGCTGATGAAACTGCCCGGGGTCGTCGACGTCCAGTCGACTGTCACCATGACCGAGATGAAATATACCACCGCTATTCCGGTCCGCGGCACCCGCGCGCTCTAAGCCTCAGAGCGCGCAGGCCGCGTCGGGAACGCCCGCCACCCGCCGCCACTGATAAGCGGCCACCGTCTCGCCACGCGGCAGATAGACGATGGGAAAGGCCTGCCCGTCGCGGCGGACCGTTAGCTTGAGGCGCTCCTGCTGATTGCCCTGGATCGCGTCCTGCGGCACCGGCACGACGATCTCGTCGCCATCGCGCAAGCCCGCCGCCGCCGCAGCCGACCCCGCCACGAGACCACGCACGATGCGCTTCGGCGCGGCAAGCACCGCGGGATCGAAACCCAGAACGTAGCGACGAAGCGGCACTGCCGCGCGTGCGAAACAAGGGCCGAAAGCGTCGGACGCCGGGACGGGCATCCGTCCTTCGAGAAAGGCGCGGAAGTCGGCCACGGCCCGCCTGCCCAATTCGCGTTCGAGCTGGGCTTCCCAATCGGCGTTGGTCAATACGCGGCCGCTCCGTTCGAGCCGCAGCATCGTCAGCATCAAATCGTCCAGCGAACGCTTGCCGCCGCTCTTCTTGCGCACGGCATCGTCGATCGTCGCGAAATAGAGCATCCCGCGATCATAGGGTAAGGTACGGATCCGCGTATCGGCCCAGAAGCGCTTCGGCACTTCGGCGTTGGGCACGGTCGCCATCGCGCTGGTATAATAGCGGCCGGCATGGACATTGAGGTCCTTCAGGAACTGTTGCGACGAGATCAGCCCGAAGCGCAACGGCAGGCGCCGCTGATAGAAGGTCGCCAGCCCCTCGCCGAACCAGGACGATTCGAGGCCGGCCGGGTCCTCTATATAGGGCTGGAAGGTGTGGAACATTTCGTGCGCCAGCGTCATGCGAAGCTCGGCCACGTCGCTGCCGGGGCCACCCGGACGGCCGAAGGTCGTCACGAACGAATGGTCAAGGCCCACCCCGCCGCCGGCATTGATCGGGTTGTAGCGCAGGAAAACGCCGTAGGAAGCCGGGGCCCGGCGCCCGAAAAAGACCGCGTAGCGATCGTACAACGTGCCGGTCCAGCGCATCACCGCTGCCGCGTCGAACGGCGGCGTCCCTTGCCAGCCCCCGAAGAAGCCGTTGCTCGGCACCTTCGCCGGCCAGACGCCAATGCGGCCGGCCATATAATAGGCCATGCGCAGCTGGCCGGCCGTGAGTGGTTCGGGCGCAGTGACGCGTCCTTCGCCATAGGAGCTGAGCCCGCGCGCGCCCTTGGGCAAGGCGGATAGATCCCATGACACTGTCGTCCGATAGGCGGCGTCGCCAGGCGGCAGCAGCAGGAGGACGTGTCCGGCCCCCGACGTGCCTCCGCCGTCGTTGCTGAACGCAAAGGGCGGTGCCGGGCCACGCGGCGGCAAGCTGGCTTCGGCGGGGACGGTATAGCGCACGGTCAATGTCCCGCTGGTCGCGCGGTCCGTTATCCATTCGCGCGCTATTCCGCCGATCTCGGCGTCCCCGGCGGGCCGCGTCGATCCCTCGGCATCGCGCGCGGTCAACCGCAACGGCCCCTGGGCATCGCGAACATCAAGGCCCTGGATGACGGTTGCCACCGTATCGACGTTGCTCGACACCAACGGCATCTGGAGGAGAGGCTCGCCCGCTTTGGCCGCGACGCCATCGAACCGCATTTCAACCTGGATGGTCCCGATCGCAGCCTGGTCCGAGGCGCCCGGCCTGGGTGAGAGTGTGAGCGTCAAGGCCGGTTCGGCCGGCGGCGTGGCCGCCGACAGGGCGAGCGGCGCGAGCAGTACCGCCGCCGCCACACTTCCGATCCTGGCGGTGCGCGAGCCCCAGCGCCCTACCCACGTTGCAACGGTCGCAAGCAGCGGCTCCTTGTGTATGGCGCTCAACAATCCGCTCTCCTGCTTACGACAGATCACCGCCCATTTTGGCGCAGCGCACCCTGCGCGAAAGCGGAGACAATATTTTCTCCAATTTGGAGCCGCGCGCATCGGAATAGAATAAATCATGCGCAATCGCCGCGCACATTGGCGACATCGTACCGCCAGGTGACGGAATTATGAGCCATTCCCAACAACGGAAATCAGCCGTCCGCAATGTGCGATTCTCAATCGGCCGGATCAGCAAGTGCCAACCAGTCCCCCGCCTTTCGCACACCCGATGCGTTGCATGGTTGGTGGCGGCAAAAGGTGACCTCGAAGACTGTAGCGCCTACGGCACGAGGCGCGACGCTAGGCGCCGTCAATCACCAGGTCTCACCGAGCGGTCGCACTTCCGTCAGGAACGACCAGGCGGAACGCGGGTGATGCGTGACGTGCCAAACCTCTTTGGCGATGTCGGATTGCTGGATGAAAAAGTCGTCCGGTTTGTCCGCGAACCGCTCGCGGGTCCACGGCAGATCAATGACCGCGCCCGCCGAAGACTGTCTCTACCTCAATGTCTGGAAGCCCGCTTCGTTCGGCGCCAAGCTACCAGTGGTGGTGTGGATCTATGGTGGAGGTTCGTGAATGGCGGTTCGTCACCGCCAACCTATTCGGGCGCCAACCTGGCCAAACGCGAGGTGACGGTCGTCAGCTTCAACTAGCGGCTCGCCCGTTTTGGCACCTTCGCGACCCCAGCGCTTTCCCGTGAGGACGGCACGGCACGGTTTACCGGCAACTTCGCCTATCTCGATCAAATCGCCGCGCTGAAATGGGTGAAGCGAAATATCGCCGCGTTTGGCGGCGACCCTGCCAACGTCACCATCGTCGGCGAGTCCGCGGGCGGGGTTTCGGTGCATATGCTCGTCACGTCGCCGGACACCAGCGGACTGTTTGCCAGGGCAGTAATCATGTCCGGCGGCAACGGTGCCAGCGCGTCAGGCGATGGCGTCGCCGGCGTCGATAAGACCAGTCTCGCCTTTGCCGCGGCCAAGTCTCGGCGCAATCGGTTTGACGCGTCGATGTCCCGTGCCAAGGTTCAATATCCCGACGCCAATTTGCTCAGATCGCGAGCGGCCGCGACAATGACGGGCACGAATCTTTTCCGCAATTCGCTCAGATCGACCCGGGCGCTGGACGTACCGACATTGAGCGCGGCAACGGTCCTGCCGTTTTGCGTCACGGGGGCGGCAATCGACCGCAGGCCGATCTCCAGTTCCTGATCGACGATCGCGAACCCGTCGGCGCTCACCTGACGGATCAGCTTTCTGATCTGTCGGGGATCGGTGATCGTCTTGCCGGTCAGGGCGCGAACGCTCGTCCGCCTGAGATAGCCGTCAAGCTCGTCCGGTTGCATCGCCGCCAGGAGGACCCGCCCCATCGATGTCGGGTAGAGCGGAAGGCGGCTGCCCACGCGCAGACCGATAGACAGGATACGGTACGCTTCGGCCCGGGCGATATACTGGATGTGGTCGCCCTCGAGGATGCCGAGCGAACAGGATTCGCCGAGGTCGTCGCGCAGCCGGTCGAGCAGCGGCTGAGACAGGTGCGCCAGAGCCGTCGGCGCCAGCAGGTGCTGGCTGAGTGCGAGCGGTTTCATCGTGATCGCAAACCCGCCTGGGTCACTAGTCACGTATCCCAACTGCTCCAGAGTATGGAGCGCACGTCTAACCGAGGCGCGGTTGAGCCCGGCGATCCGCGACACGTCTGCGATGGTCATCGGGTCATTGGATGCCGCGACGGCTTCGAGGACGGCCAGTCCGCGAGCCAGCGACAGCATGAAATCAGGATCGCGCGGACCTTCGGCGCTGGCGGCCATGTGCAATTCCCTTCTGTTCGATAATCGAACACTATGCGCGTTTATCGTTTGACTCAAGAGGTGGCCCGGTCGAGTGGGATTCGAGGGAGAACGGCGCTTGATCGACAAGACACTGCCATCGCTGGCGACCGCGGTTGAGGATATCGGGAATGGAGCTTCCGTGATGATCGGCGGCTTCGGCACGGCGGGAATGCCCGACGAACTGATCGATGCGCTGATCGCACGCGGCGTCGGCGACCTGACGCTGGTCAACAACAATGCCGGCAACGCCGAGAGCGGCGTCGCCGCGCTGATCGCGGCGGGCCGCGTCCGCAAAATCATCTGCTCCTTTCCGCGCCAATCGGATTCGCACCATTTCGATGCGCGGTACCGAGCCGGGGAAATCGAGCTCGAACTCGTGCCACAGGGCAATCTCGCTGCCCGGATCCACGCGGCGGGCGCCGGGCTCGGCGCCATCTTCACCCCGACCGGCTACGGCACGATGCTTGCCGAAGGCAAGGAAACGCGCGAGATCGATGGGCGCCAGTACGTCCTCGAGCATCCGATCCGCGCGGATTTCGCGCTGATCAAGGCGCATCGCGGCGACCGTTGGGGCAATCTCGTCTATCGCAAGACGGCGCGCAATTTCGGCCCGATCATGGCGATGGCGGCGAGGACGACGATCGCCCAGGTAAGCGAGATCGTGCCGCTGGGCGACATCGATCCGGAGACGGTGGTGACGCCAGGCATCTTCGTCCAACGGGTGGTCGCCGTCCCCGGCTCGCTACAAGGGTCGAAGCAATGAACCGTTGGACGCGCGAACAGATCGCCGCCCGGGTGGCGCGCGATATTCCCGAGGGCGCTTATGTCAATCTCGGTATCGGACTGCCGACCAGGATCGCAGACTATCTCCCGGCCGATCGCGAGATATTGCTGCAGAGCGAAAACGGCCTGCTCGGCATGGGCCCCGCGCCGGCGGGCGGCGACGAGGATCCGGAACTGATCAACGCCGGCAAGCAGCCGGTGACGCTGTTGACCGGCGGGTCCTATTTTCACCACGCCGACAGCTTCGCCATGATGCGCGGCGGACATATCGATATCTGCGTGCTCGGCGCCTTCCAGGTTTCCACACAGGGCGATCTCGCGAACTGGCATACGGGCGAGAAGGACTCGATCCCGGCGGTCGGCGGCGCGATGGACCTTGCGATCGGTGCCAAGCAGACCTTCGTGATGATGGAACTCCTGACGAAAAGCGGCGAAAGCAAGCTGGTCAGCCACTGCACCTATCCGTTGACCGGGATTGCCTGCGTCTCGCGGGTCTATACCGATCTCGCCGTGTTCGAGGTCGGTGCACGGGGGGCGCGCGTCATCGATCTCGCCGACGGCATGAGCGTCGATAAGCTGAGCGTACTGACCAAGCTTACTCTCGCCGGCCCAGGACAGGGCGTATGACCGAGGCCTTTATCTGCGATGCGGTCCGCACGGCGATCGGCCGCTACGGCGGCGGTCTTGCCACGATCCGTGCCGACGATCTGGGAGCGGTCCCGTTGCGCGCGCTCATGGAACGCAATCCCGCCCTCGATCCCAACGCGATCGACGACGTATTTCTCGGTTGTGCCAACCAGTCGGGCGAAGACAATCGCAATGTGGCGCGCATGAGCGCGCTTCTTGCCGGACTGCCCCCAACGGTTCCGGGCGTGACGCTCAACCGGCTGTGCGCGTCCGGCCTCGAGGCGGTCGGTCAGGCGGGCCGCGCCGTCCGCACGGGCGAGATGCAGCTCGCTGTGGCGGGCGGCGTCGAGAGCATGTCGCGGGCGCCGTATGTGATGGGCAAGGCCGACGCCGCCTTCGGGCGGGGACAAAGGCTCGAAGACACAACAATGGGCTGGCGGTTCATCAATCCGGCGCTCGATGCCGCCTATGGCACCGAACCGATGCCCCGCACCGGCGAGAATGTCGCCGAGGATTTCGGGATCAGCCGCGAGGATCAGGATCGCTTCGCGCTCAGGAGCCAGGAGCGCGCGGGCAAGGCGCAGTCCGACGGTTTCTTTGCCGAAGAGATCGTCGCCGTCGCCGTTCCGCACCGCAAGGGCGAAACCGTGCAATTCGCGACGGACGAACATATCCGCGCCGACACCGATGCCCAGGGGCTCGCCCGGCTCAAGCCGTTGTTCGGGCCCGCCGGCACCGTGACGGCGGGCAACGCGTCGGGGATCAACGATGGCGCAGCCGCCCTGATCGTGGCTAGTGCCGAGGCGGCGCGCAGCTTTGGGCTCGCACCGCGTGCAAGGATTCTCGGCATGGCGTCTGCCGGCGTCGAACCGCGCATCATGGGCGTCGGCCCCATCCCCGCCGTGCGCAAGTTGCTGGCACAGCTTCGGCTGTCGATCGCGGATTTCGACGCGATCGAGCTCAACGAGGCGTTCGCGAGCCAGGCACTGGCAGTCGTCCGGGCGCTCGGGCTTCCCGACGACGCGCCGCATGTCAATGCCAATGGCGGCGCGATCGCGCTCGGCCATCCGCTCGGCATGTCGGGGGCGCGCCTCGCGCTGACCCTCGTACACCAGCTCGAAAAGACCGGCGGCAAGCGCGGGCTGGCGACGTTGTGCGTGGGGGTGGGCATGGGCCTCACGTTGGCGGTGGAGCGAGTGTGATGCGCGACTTCCTTTATACGGCAAACCCGGGGCGCGTCCTGTTCGGCGCGGGCAAGCGCCACGATATCGCGGCCGAGGCAACGCGCCTGGGCATCGAGCGTGTCCTTGTCCTTTCAACGCCGCAGCAGGAAGCCGATGCCCGTGACATCGCGGATCGGCTCGGCGGAATGGCGGCCGGACTCTTCCCCGGCGCCGTGATGCACACGCCGGTCGGCGTGACCGAACAAGCCCTGGCCCTGGCCTCCGCGCTGGACGTCGATGGCATCGTGTCGTTCGGCGGCGGCTCGACGATCGGCCTCGGCAAGGCGATCGCGCTCAGGACCGATCTGCCGCAGATCGCGATCCCGACGACCTATGCCGGCTCGGAAATGACCCCCATTCTCGGTGAAACCGCCGATGGCCGCAAAGTCACGCAGACCACCGCCAAGGTCTTGCCCGAAGTGGTGATCTACGATGTCGAACTGACGCTGGGCCTGCCGCCGGGCTTGTCGGGGACGAGCGGCATCAACGCCATCGCCCATGCTGTCGAAGCGCTTTACGCGCAAGGCCGCAATCCGGTGATCAGCCTCATGGCCGCGGAGGGTATCCGCGCGCTGGCGGGAGCGCTGCCGGGAATCATGTCCGACCCCCGCGCTCTCGATGCCCGCAGCGACGCGCAGTACGGGGCCTGGCTGTGCGGCGTCTGTCTTGGCACGGTCGGCATGGCGCTGCATCACAAGCTTTGCCACACGCTCGGCGGCACGTTCGATCTCCCGCACGCCGAGACGCACAGCGTCGTCCTGCCGCATGCGCTGGCCTACAACGCTCGTACCGTCCCCGACGCGATTGCAACGCTGGCCAGAGCGCTTGGCGACGAGAATCCGGCGCGCGCGCTCTTTGCGCTTGCCGGCACCGTCGGCGCTCCCCGCTCGCTCCAGGCGCTCGGCATGCCCGAATCCGGGATCGCCCAGGCGGTCGATATCGCGCTTGCCAATCCGTACTGGAATCCCCGCCCGCTGGAACGCGATGCGATCCACGCACTCATCGCACGGGCTTGGGCGGGCGAGCCGCCCGCGACCGACTGACAACCAGGTGAACAGCATGACCCAGGCAGACCCGAACACCGGCGATATTGGCTATTTCGACGAGGCGCGATCCGCCGAGGTGGTCAATGCGCGGATGGGCCACGACGCCGATCCCCGGCTGCGCGAGGTCATGTCGATCGTCGTGCGCCATCTCCATGCGGCAGTGAAGGAAGCGAGGCTGACCAACGAGGAATGGATGACCGGCATCCAGTTCCTGACCCAAACCGGTCAAATGTGCAGCGACTGGCGGCAGGAATTCATCCTGCTGTCCGACGTGCTCGGCGTGTCGATGCTGGTCGACGCGATCAATCACCATCGCCCGTCGGGCGCGACCGAGAATACGGTGCTGGGCCCCTTCTACCTCCCGGATGCGCCGCGTTATGCCAACGGCGCCAATATCTGTCTCGACGGCAAGGGCGAGCCGCTGCTCGTCAGCGGGACGGTCAAGGACGGCGACGGCACTCCCCTCCCTGGCGCGACTGTCGACGTCTGGGCGACCAATGACGACGGCTTCTACGACGTGCAGCAACGAGGCATTCAGCCGGACTTCAACCTGCGCGGCGTTTTCGAGGCGGATGCGGACGGCCGATACTGGTTCCGCAGCGTCAAGCCACGGCACTATCCGATTCCCGACGATGGCCCGGTCGGCAAGATGCTGGGTGCCTTGGGGCGCCACCCCAATCGCGCGGCGCATCTCCACTTCATCGTCTCCGCGCCCGGCTATGAGACGGTAGTCACCCACATCTTCACGCCCGATTGTCCCTATCTGCCCGAAGACGCCGTGTTCGGGGTGAAGCGATCGCTGATCGCCGACTTCCGCAAGACCGACGATGCGGATCGCGCCGGCGCGATCGGTTTGAAGAATCCGTTCTGGACGGTGGACTGGGATTTCGTTCTGGTGGCGACGCCCGGATTTCTGAAATCGGCGCCGAACGACTGAAACTGCGTGCATAGCGGTAGTCGATTTCGTACCTTCCGATTTTGCCAACAGTTTCTCGGCCGAACGTACGCCCGTATTGACGCTGTGGCCCGCAGATACCTTACGAACCACGACGATAGCTCTCGATCGATCAGGCGGCGTTTGTACAATTCGCGCAGAATGCGCGAGAGACTGGGCGGACGCAGCAGCGCGGCAGGCGCAAGTGCCGAAACGTCGATACGTGTGCGGTATCGATCTACACCCGAAACACGCGCCACGGCTGCTCAGTCACTCCAGCATCTCGCAATATATCGGCCTAAGAGGAGCCGTTATGGCCTCGCGCGCGGCGAGCTGTCGTCCCGCCAACGAAGGACGATAGGCCGGCAACTGCCCCGGAACCCTGTCATTGGCCGCTGGCGACCCTCGCTCACGTCGGTTTCCAGCGTAGAGCAAGTGCATCGGCGGTGCGGGCAAGTAACGTGGCATCCACGCCGACCGCAGTGAAGCTGCAGCCGAGTGCAATAAACCGCTCGGCCAGCTTTTCATTGGTCGTCAAGATGCCCGCGGGTTTGCCCTCCCCTATGATCCGTCTAATCGCGTCTTCAACCGCCGCAAGAACCTGGGGGTGGTCGAGCGCTCCGATGTGACCCAGGTCTGCGGCGAGGTCCGCCGGGCCGACGAAAATTCCATCGACACCCTCGACTGCAGCGATTTCTTCGATCGCATCGAGCCCGCGCTGACTCTCAATCTGCACCAGCAGGCAAATTTCGCAGTCGGCCTGGTGGACATAGCGTGGAACGCGTCCAAACTGGGTTGCACGGGTCATGGCGGATACGCCGCGGATGCCGGCGGGGGGATAGCGCGTGGCGGCAACGGCGGCGGCGGCCTCGTCAGCAGACTGCACATAAGGAATGAGCATAGTTTGCGCGCCAAGGTCGAGGAATCGCTTGAGGAGTACCGGGTCGTTGCTGGAGGGGCGGACGACAGGCGATACCAGCGGGAACCCAGCCAGTGCCTGCAGTTGCGCTAACACCGTAAGTACGTCGCCCGGTGAATGCTCTGTGTCGAGCAGCAGCCAGTCGAAACCCGCGCCCGCGATCGCTTCGGCGGCATAAGCGTTCGATAACGTCAGCCACAGGCCGATCTGCTGACGCCTCTGGAGCAGCGCCTGCTTGAACCGATTGCGCGGCATCTCGGTCATGTGAAGGAAACACCGATCGCGCCAAGCGGGCCGTAGTCTGCATGTATCACATCTCCCGCAGCGACATCCACGGGGCGGGTAAACGAGCCGGCGAGGACGATCTGGCCCTTTTTCAAACCCGAACCGACATCGTGCAGCTTGTTGACGAGCCACGCAATTCCGGCCGCCGGATGGCCCATGACCGCCGCCGATACGCCCGATTCTTCGATGATCCCGTTCTTAGCCAGGGTCGCGCCCACCCACCGCACGTCAATGTCGTAGGGCCGCACCGGCCTCCCGCCGACGACAATTGCACCGAATGCAGCGTTGTCGGCGATGGTATCCACGATCTGCCGGGGCACCTCGGTCCGGTAATCGATCACTTCGAGCGCGGGCACGACCGCTTCGGTCGCGCGCAGAACGTCATAGATACGCTTACCTGGCCCCTCGAGGTCTTCGCTCATGATGAACGAGAGTTCGACTTCGAGCCGCGGCTTCAGGAACCGCGCTGCCGGTATTGCCGCGCCATCGTTAAACACGGCGTCATCAAGGATGCGACCGTAATCGGGCTCATTGAAATTCGACGCCATCTGCATCGCCCGGCTGGTAAGCCCAATCTTGTGCCCGACTACGCAAGCGCCATCGCCGATCCGCGACTGGACCCACAGGTCCTGGACGCGGTACGCATCCTCCAGGACCATCTCCGAAAACGCCAGAGAGAGCTGTCTGGCGGGCACGCGTGATGCCTGGGCTTGCAGCAGGACATCGGTGGCCTGACGGATCTGGTCGGGTGTCAGCATGAAATCTCCAGTGCACGCCGACCAGGACATGTTCGGCTATTTGATTGGCGGCTTGGGCAGCACCGTTGCGCCGCGCTCCATGACGAACGTGTAGTCGAGCGAATACCAAGGCGCGTCCGAGCCCTGACCGCTGTGATCGGGGGGCTCGTGACGGACAAAGTTGCCAATCGTGGCTTCGGTGACCCCAAACTGCACATCTGTTTCCAGATGCGGATCGGTGGGATCGTAGATCTGGCTGATAAGGACCTTGAAGCCCGGCTTGGCGATCAGCGCGTGAAGATGCGCCGGGCGAAAGGGATGGCGACCTTGCGCTTCGAGCAGGCGGCCGACGACGCCATTAGTTGGAACCGGATAGCCCTTCATCTTGACCGTATTGAACCAGAATCGCCCATCGGCATCGGTGGTAAACTTCCCGCGAAGGTTCATATTTGCCTGCTCGGGATCCTGATTTTCATAGAACCCCTTCGGAGAAGCGTGCCAGATATCCACTTCCGCTCCGCCGATCGGAACGCCGTCGATATCGACGACTTGGCCGGCGACGCGTAACGGATCGCCAGCGGTCGGCGAGCGCACGATGTCGCCGCCGTTGGGCGTCTCTGGCGAATGCATTCGCCAGAACGGCCCCAGGAGGTTCTGTACCGTCTCGAGCCGCCCCAGTTCTCCGTTGTTGAGCAGACAAACTAGCGTCGACACACCGAGCGACCCTGCCATGAGCACGGCCTCGTTGTGGGTATCGCTGGTTAACTTGCCAATCTCATTCACGATCGCCGTCGCCTCACGGAACTCGGGCTCGGTTAAGCGCACTTCTCGCACGAACCCGTGCAAATGCTTGACCAGCGATACCATGATCTCCCGGAGGCGCGGGTTGGGCGTGTTTTCCATAATGGCCAGCACAGCCGGCGTGACGTCGCGTTCGAGGCGGATCACGCGCCTTGCACCCAATGATCCACCAGGGAGGCGCCCGCCGCGGCAGCAGGGCTCCCGTGGGAGTATGTGGAGTCCGAACTTACTCTCATTTCGCGCCTCCCCTAAAAATGATTTACAAGTGGAGCAATTTTTGCCGTGCACTCGACTGCCGATTTGTCAGGCCTGCCGGGTGATCGCAGCCGCGAGCGACACCTCCGGACGAACAGGTAACCCAAATCCTTTTCACCGGCAATATCGTAATGCAGGTTGTCTAGCACATGCGACGTGATTGGAGGCGCAGGCATCGCGCGCCCACCATCACATCGCGTCGGGGCGAGCAAAATATGGCGCATGGGATCTCACTGGGAACCAACTGCCGCCGCCAACAAGACAGGCTTATTGATCATATCGGCCGATTGCTGTATGTTGGTCTGATAGACAGTGTTGGATTTACCAACCGGCTTGGCAGCAGCTTTGGGAGAAGATCTGATGAAGCACGTGGGCGCCCGTAGTGCGGCACTGGCCCGAACGTGGCGGCGCACGCGCCAGCTTCACCGCTGGCTTTAGCGACGTGTCCGGCAGCAAGCCCGCTTCTGTACTTGCCCCATTCAGGCGCCTCAGATCCGTAAGGCGCCGTCTCATCGGCCGTTATTCCGCCACGTCGGACTATCGTATCCAACGACCTGCGCCATCGCGGTACAGATCGCGGTTAGGCGAGATGATCGCAAGCATTGGTTTCGGCCTGACAGGTCTGTGCTCGGCAGCAAGAAAAATCGAGGAAAGATGATGGGTTACGTTCGAAATTCCTGGTACGTTGCCGAGTGGGCTTACACAATTGAAGTTGGTAAACCGCACGGCGTGACGATTCTAAACGAGCCGATAGTTATTTGGCGCGACGAATCGGGGACGGTACATGCGCTGGAAGATCGCTGCGTCCATCGCCTTGCGCCGCTCTCATTGGGCCGATGCGAAGGAGCCAACTTGCGCTGCATGTATCACGGCTTCATGTTCGATCCCGACGGACGCGTAGTCGAGATACCAGGCCAAGCTGAGATTCCCCCCATTGCACGGGTCAAACGCTACTCGGTGGTCGAGCAGGATAGCTGGGTTTGGATCTGGATGGGGTCTCCGGAAATGGCAGATCAAGTTCCGATCCCGCGAGTGTTCGGAATAGACCATCCCGACTGGGTCCTACGCCATGGACAATTGGAATATGCTGCCGAGGCACGCCTCATCAACGATAACCTGACCGACTTCAGCCACCTCGCTTACGTGCACCGCGCGAGCTTTGGGGCAAATGAGGATTTCGCGAAGGCAAAGGCCGTCGTCACTACAATCGACCGTGGGGTGAGAATCCAGCGTTGGGCGGCTAATCAACCGCCCGCGGGGGACCCGGATTCCAGTCATCTCCTGGACGTCTATCTGACCTATGACTATTTGATTCCGGGCATCCTTTGCCTGCACACAAAACTTTATCCGGTGGGCACCTTCGCTCGTACGGGCCATGTCGAACTCCCCCCAGGGGAAGAGTTTCTCTACATGTATTCTGCTCAGGCGGTCACGCCGACAGGCACGAAGTCGACGCGCTACTTTTTCTCCAACGGCTCGCATGCACCGGCCGATCCGGATCAAGTAGAGGGCCTGTGGGCGATCACGCTACAAGCTTTCGCCGAAGACAATGTCATAATCGAAGGACAACAGCGCATCATCGACCTCGACCCTATTAGGCGGGTCATGCCTGCGATCAACGACAAGGCAACGGTGCTCTATAACCGGCTGGTCGATCGGCTTGTACGAGAGGAGCAGGCAAGCGAGGCGGCGGCTTAGGGGCACTGTGATCCAGGGCGCCAAGCTCGCCGGCGCCGACCGCGTTGTTGGCGTCGACCTCAACCCGGCCAAGGAGGAATGGGGCTGCCGCTTCGGGTGGCCGACTTCGTCAACCCGAAGGCCGTTGGTAACGTCGTCGAGACGCTGGTGAACATCCTCGACGGCGGAGTCGACTACAGCTTCGACTGCACTGGCAACACCGAAGTCATGCGCCAGGCGCTCGAATGCTGCCACCGCGGCTGTGGCACCTCGATCGTGATCGGCGTGGTTGAAGCGGGCAAGGACATCGCCACCCGCCCCTTCCAGCTCGTCACCGGGCGCAATTGGCGCGGCACCGCCTTCGGCGGCGCCAAGGGTCGCACCGAAGCCCCCAAAATCGTCGATTGGTACATGAACGGCAAGATCGAGATCGATCCCATGATCACGCACGTGCTCGGGATCGAAGAGATCAACAAGGCCTTCGGCCTCATGCACGCGCGCGACAGCATCCGCTCCGTCGCGGTGTTTCGATGCTGAAGGGGCGCTGCAGTGGCCAGTCAGCGAGGCCAATCGCGATGGCCCGGGCTCATGGCGCGCTGACGTCGAAACGCTCGCATTTCCGGAGGAAATTTAGTTGAAGCACTCAGACATCGTTATCGTCGGAGCCGGGCATGGCGGGGCGCAATGTGCGATCGCGCTGCGTCAGAACGGGTTCACCGGCACCGTCGCCATGATCGGCCGCGAACCCGAGCCGCCGTATGAGCGTCCGCCGCTCTCCAAAGAGTATTTCGCGCGCGAGAAGGCCTTCGACCGCCTCTATATCCGTCCGCCCGCATTCTGGGACGAGAAGGATATCGAGTTGGTCCTGGGGGTCGAGGTCACCGCAATCGATCCGGTCAAGAAGCGGCTAACCTTGTCGCACGGCGAGCCTTGCCTGTACGGCTCACTGGTCTGGGCGACCGGCGGCGATCCGCGCCGGCTCCCCGTTCCCGGTGGCGACCTGGCCGGGGTCCACGCGGTGCGCACCCGCGCCGACTGCGACCAGCTGATGGGCGAGATCGACGGCGGCGTGAAGGAAATCGCGGTCATCGGTGGCGGCTACATCGGCCTGGAAGCAGCCGCGGTGCTGACCAAGCTGGGCATCAAGGTCACCTTGCTCGAAGCCTTGCCTCGCGTCCTGGCGCGCGTGGCGGGCCCGGAGCTGTCGGCGTTCTACGAAGCCGAGCACCGTGCCCACGGCGTCGACTTGCGCACCGGGGTGAGCATTGCCGCGCTCGAAGGCGAAGGCCGCGTCACGGGCGTCAAGCTCGTCGACGGCAGCGTCATCCCGGCGCATGCGGTGATCGTCGGCATTGGCATCGTCGCCGCCGTCGGCCCGCTGATCGCGGCGGGCGCCGCGGGCGGCAACGGGGTGGATATCGACGAGTTCTGCCGCACCTCGCTGCCCGACATCTACGCGATCGGCGATTGCGCCGCGTTCGCCTGCGACTTTGCCGACGGCACGGTGATGCGGGTCGAATCGGTCCAGAACGCCAACGACCAGGCCATTTGCGCCGCCAAGCGGCTCTGCGGCGACGCGCAGGCCTATCACGCGTTCCCGTGGTTCTGGTCGAACCAGTACGACTTGCGGCTGCAGACCGCCGGGCTGTCGGTCGGCTACGACCAGACCGTGGTCCGCGGCGATCCGGCGCAGCGTGCCTTCTCCGTGGTGTACCTCAAGCACGGCCGCGTCATCGCGCTCGACTGCGTGAACATGGTCAAGGACTACGTCCAGGGCCGCAAGCTGGTCGAGGCCAAGGCTTGCCCGGACGTGACAAAGCTGGCCGACGCCCGGGTGCCGCTGAAGGAACTCTTCTGATCATATCCAGAAGTACGCTGGGAATTCAGCCGTGGTACTTTGGGCAGATGGGGAGCCGTGGAGCCCCTGTTCTGCCAGTTCCCCACATTCTTCGTCGTCGAGGATTTGGCGGCGGGCCGCCTGCTGCGCGTTCTGGACGATTTCTGTGAGGCTCCGGAACCCGTGTGGGTGGTCTATCCGCCGCGCCGCTATCTAGTCCCGAAGGTCCGCGAGCTGTTGGACCGGCTGGAGGCGGGACTGATGAACGCCATTAGTTAGGCTAGGCGAACACCCAGCAAAACGGGGCGGGTCTGCGACTGCCGCCCACCCCTGCTTGGACCGACCTTATGGTTGCCCTGCCTGTCCAAAAGGCTATTTTGTGCTCTTTTGGCAACAACTCAGCCAACCCCTCTGGCGGGGCCACAATCCGCTGATAAACTTGGGAATCATCAGGTGTCTTCGCGAATTGTTCGAGGCATTTCGCGGTTCCCGGCCAGACCGCGGCCAATACGATCATCTTAAAATATAGGAAGGTTACATAACCATATTGCGTTCGGAAAGGACTCGCCGTATCATCGTTGCGTGACAACCAGGATAGGCTGCACGCAACCTAGCTTCGAACAACGGAAGCGACCGAGGAGAGGCGTAATGATTACGCGCAGCGGGAAACGTATCGCGAGCAGAGATGGCGAGCCTGGCCGATCCCGGCCGGATGCGCCGCCACGCCACCACGACGTTGCACCCTACCTCCTCCCAAAACTGCACCCGTCGCTCGATCTGATGCTTTGCCAGGCGATCGGCACCCTGGCCTGCCACATCTGATTACGACCTCGCCACAGTCGCGAGATTTGAAGTCGATCCGAAATTCTCAGGCAAGACTAATAAGAATGGGGAGGAAGATGATTAAACTACTATTAGCATCGGTAGGGGGGCTGGCGCTGACCACCGCATCCGCGATGGCCCAGGACGCAGCGGCTCCAGCACCCGAAAAGGATCGGGCGCAAACCGGCATCGGCGACATCATCGTCACGGCGTCGCGCCGCGAGGAGAACGTCCAGCGCGCCGCCCTGTCGATCCAGGCACTGACCAGCGAAGATCTCGTCCGCGCCAACGTGAGCCGGCCCGAAGATCTCGCCAGCATTTCCCCCGGCGTGCAGATCGGCAGCGCCGGCCCATACGCCCAGGCCTATGTCCGCGGCGTCGGCAACTACGCCACCAACTCGTTCGCCGAAAGCCCCGTCGCCTTCAACCTTGACGGCGCCTACATCTCCCGCGGCTGGGCCACGCGCGGCATGTTTTACGACCTCGACCGCGTCGAGGTCCTGAAGGGTCCACAAGGCACGCTGTACGGGCGGAACGCGTCCGGCGGTGCGATCAACGTGATCACTGCAAAGCCCAAGCTCGATCGCGTCAGCGGCTTCATCGAAGGCCAAGTCGGCAACTACAACCTGTGGCAGGGAACGGCCGCGATCAACCTGCCGCTCGGCGACACCGTCGCCATCCGCGCCTCTGGCCAGATCATCGACCGGGGCGGCTACCTGTCGGACGGCTATGACGACGACAAGACCCGGGCCGCGCGCCTGCAAGTGCTGTGGGAGCCGAGCGCGGACGTCTCGCTGCGCTTGAGCGGGAACTACCAGCACGTGGGTGGCAAGGGCGTAGGCGGAATCCTGACCCGGCCGGCTTCGAAGCAAAAATTCCTTGGCGCGACCGACAACCCCCTGGTCGAGCAGATCTTCCGTGCCGAACCGTTCCTGGGCCCGCTCAACGTCATTCCCCAGAAGGACGGGTTCATCAACATCGACGTTTATTCGCTCGCGGCGGAGCTCAACTGGAATTTGGGTTTCGCCACGCTCACCGTGCTGCCGGCTTATCGCGATTCGAAGCTGGACGGCCTGCAATACACGCCTGGGTTCTCCGTCAGGAACAACGAGCACAACCGCCAGACCAGCGTCGAAGTCCGCCTCGGCAATAGCGGCAGCCGGCTCAAATGGGTCTTGGGCGGCTACTTCTTCAACGAGCAGACGACCAATCTCGACGGCGATCCCACGCTGGTCGTCAACCAGGGCGTCAACGCGCAAGTCTCGCGCTCGCTGGATGCGCGCACGCGCAGCTATGCAGCGTTCGGGCAGGCGACCTACAGCATAACCGACGCTTTCCGGGTCACCGGCGGCCTGCGCTATACTTACGAACGCAAGTCCGACCGCGAGGCTTTGCAGAACTATGCCCTGCCCGCCAACTTCGCGGATCCCACCAACTGCGGCGGCGCCACCTTTGATCCTGGCATGTTCGGATTCCCGCTGGTCTGCCGGGCCGATATTCCCATCGCCCCCCAGCCGCTGACCTACAACAGCTGGACGTGGAAAGCCGGTGTGGAATACGATGTCGGACCGCACTCGATGGCTTATGCGAACGCGAGCACCGGCTTCAAATCGGGCAACTTCTACACGGCTCCGCCCCCGAACACCTTCAAGCCGGAACAGCTGACCGCATTCGACGCGGGCATCAAGAACCGCTTCCTCGACAACCGCCTGCAGGTCAACGTGGAGCTGTTCTACTGGAACTACAAGGATCACCAGGAATCCTACGTCGGGCCGACGTCGATCCCCGGGGTGTTCACGTTCGTCACCGTCAATGCCGGCAAGGCGAAAAGCTACGGCGCGGACCTCGACATCCTGTTCCAGCCGACGCCGAATGACGAACTCAGCCTCAAGGTCCAGTACAACAAGACCAACTACGATACGTTCGCGTTCCAGAACCTGACGGCAGTCTTCGGCCCTCCGGTCACTGGCTGCGCGGTCGGACCGCTGGTTGCGGGCCAACAGACCGTCGACTGCAGCGGCAAATCGCTCATCCGGGCACCGCTGTGGAGCGGCACAGCAGGGTACAACCACACGTTCCATCTCGGCGGTTCGGGTAGCCTCACGGCCGCGGCGGAAGTTCAGTTTTCGAGCGATGCGTTTCTCTCGATCGATTTCCTCGAGGCCGGGCGGCAGAAATCGTTCGCGATCGGCAACTTCGACCTGACCTACCAGACAGAAGACAAGAAGCTGTCCATTTCCGCCTTCGTGCACAACATCTGGAACGAGCAAGTGTTCAACCAGGTGTTCCGGTCGAACTTCGTGTCGCCGAACAACCCGATCGCCGATCCTGATGGTCTGTTCCTGGGGACGGCACGTCCGCCCCGGACCTTCGGCGGTCGCATTCGCTACAACTTCTAAAATGTCGCGCTGGTCCCCGCTCCGCCAAGAGCGGGGCCAGCGCAGCACTTGGCCAATAGCGGCAGCTGGGAATTGCAATGGTTATGACCAACCGGCAGATCGTCGAGGACTTCCTCGACCTCATCAACCGCCAGGGCCGCGTTCGCGAAGCGTTCGAGCGCCACGTCGCGGACGAATACATCCAGCACAATCCGGCAGCCGGAAACGGCCGGGAAGACGCAATTGCCCTGATCGAGGGGCTGTCGGCGGCGCCCGGCTTCGACCCGGCGGTCAAGCGGATGATCGCCGAAGGCGATCTCGTCGCCGTACACATGCACGTCCAGTTCGCGGCCCAGCCCGGGCTCGCCGTGATGGACATGTTCCGCCTCCAGGGCGGGAAGATCGTCGAACATTGGGACGTGATCCAGGACGTGCCGGCCCAGTCGGCAAGCGGGAACTCGATGTTCTGATGGCTAGCCTGCGAAGCGTGAAGTCGTCGTCGGCGATCGGAAAGGAATAACGTGATACCCAACAGAAGCTTGGTGTTCTGCGGCTGGTGCGGGATCGCGACGATCCTGCTGATGGTCATTGGGCTCGGTCCCGTCGCCCAGATGTCCCCGCCCCCCTCGCCGACGGTCGGCGCCGCGGAGATCGCCGCCCACTTTCGTCAGAACGCCTCGGGCATTCTCGCAGGGTCGTTCCTCGTCAACATTGCCGTCGCCTCGAGCATCGCCTTCGTGGCCGGGATCTCGGCGCAAATCCGCCACATGGCGTTTCGCTCGGCCCAGGCGCTAAGCTACGTGCAGCTAGCCGCAGGAACCGCGGCCAGTCTCTTGCTGATGCTGCCGGCGATCATTCTGAGCACCGCTGCCTTTCGTGCCGATCGCCCGGCGGACGTCGTGCTGGTGCTGCACGACCTGGCCACCTTTGCAACGTTCCTGCCGTTCTCGGTCGCGAGCCTGGAGGCCTGGGTCATTGCCGCCGCAATCTTTTGCGACCGCAGCGCCCGGCCGACGTTTCCACGCTGGCTCGGCCACTTCAACATCGTGGCTGGCCTGTCGTACATCCCGATGGGCCTGGTCGGGATGTTCAAGAGCGGCATCCTGGCATCCAACGGCATCGTCGGATGGTGGATTCCCACGATGATCGTCGGACCGTGGTACATGTTGATGGGCATCTACCTGATAAGGGCCGGACGGGCCCAGCCCGCCACGAGCACGGAGTAGTCCGATGAGGCGGCCTGAAAGGACGACCATGCAAACCGATGAACACCCGGGCGTCGTACCGGAACAGCCGCGATTCACCCGGCGGGAAGCCTGTACGCTCGGCATCGGGCTATCGGCGGGCGCTTTCCTCGGCTCTGCGCCGACGCAGGCCTTGTCGGCCACGCCAGCCGCCGTGCGTTACGTGATCACCGACAACCGCCATCCAGAGAGCCTCGCGTTCGGCGAGGTCATGTGCGGCCGCGGGGCGCAGCGCCTCGAGGTCACCGATGGCCTCACCCGACTGTGGTGCGAGGCGCTGCTGCCGCTCTGGCAATCCGGCGACGGCGCCATCGCGGGGCTGACGTCCCAAGACATCTGCACCGGCATTGCCGAACAGGCGCGCAGTTGGCGGCGCCGGCCGACGCTGGTCGGACAACATTCGATTTCCGGGCAAGGCCGGGGCGCGATGCACCTCGTGCGCGGCCCAAGAGAGGTCGTCCAGGCAGCGTCGGCGCTCGACCGTTGCGGTGCGGCTTGGCCACAAATGATGGGCTGCCTCGTCGTCAAACGGCCCGCCGTCGGCAGCCGCCAAGCGAGCAGCCCGGTTTATCGCAGCCCCGTCCTTACCGGATCGCCAGCCGCAAAGTCGCTGGTGTCCTGGATCATCGAGTAAGTCATGAAAACACCCCCCGGAATTTCGCCCGCCACGTTCGCCGCCGCGCTGAAGGAGTTCGCCGGCGTCGTCGGCAAGGACTGGGTCTTCAGCTCGGACGAAGACCTCGACCTCTACCGCGATTCCTATTCGCCCGTGCGCGGCAAGCCCGAGGAACGCACCGCGTCCGCTGCGGTGGCGCCCAGCACCAGCGAAGAGGTTCAGGCGATCGTGAAGATCGCCAACGCGCACAAGATCCCGCTTTACACGATCTCGACCGGCAAGAACCTCGGCTACGGCGGGTCTGCGCCTGCCTATTCAGGCAGCGTGGTGCTCGACCTGAAACGGATGAACCGGATCATCGAGGTCAACGACCGCAACCACTACGCGATCGTCGAGCCCGGGGTCAGCTACTTCGATCTTTACAACTACATCCAGGAACATGACCTCAAGGTCTGGATCGACTGCCCCGATCCAGGCTGGGGAAGCCTCATCGGGAACGCGCTCGACCACGGCGTGGGCGCGACCGCCGGGCGCTACCGCAACCACATCGATGCCCATTGCGGGATGGAAGTCGTCCTCGCGAACGGCGAAGTCATGCGCACCGGGATGGGCGCACTGCCCAATGCGCAGACCTGGGCAGAATTCAAGAACGGCTTCGGCCCAATCATCGACGGGATGTTCTCACAGTCGAATTTTGGCATCGTCACCAAGATGGGCTTCTGGCTGATGCCGGCGCCCGAGGCGTTCTTGGAAGCGAAGATCCACGCCCAGCGCTACGGCGATCTGGAAGGCCTGGTGGACGCCCTCAACCTGATCGAGAACAGCGGGATCGCCACCGGCCTGCCCGAGATCTGCAGCCCGTTGCTGGGTTCGGGCGCGACGTATCAGCAGATCAAGTTCTTCCGCGACGGAGCGCCGCCGATGGCCGCCGAGCACAAGAAGCTGCTGGGAGAGGCGACGAACGGCTTTTCCCCTGCGCTGGAGCAGTACGGCCGCGACAACGATATCCCGTACTGGACGCTGTACCTGAACTTCTATGGGCCGGCCAAAGTCGTTGCGGCGCAATGGGAAGCGGCGCAGGAAATAGCGTCGCGGGCCATCAAGGACTTGCAGTTCGAGGCCGGACCGGTGCTGACGTTCCCGCTGACCGACGCGCAAGCCGCCGACCTGCCCCTGCCCCACATCGGCATCCCCAACCTCGAGATATTCGTGTTCGGGGCGCGGTCACAAAGCAATCCGCACCCGACGTCGGGCCACATGTGGTTCACCCCGGTCATCCCGCGCACTGGCAAGGCGATCATCGAGGCGAACCAGGTCTTTTCCGAAGTGCTCAAGCGGCTGAATCTTCCCCTTGGGGAGCTCAATCGCTTCGCGATGCCGTTCTGCCTGTTCGAGCGGTCGTTCCTCTTCGTCATCGGATTTCCGGTCACCGAAGATCCCGCTTTGAACGAGAGACTCGTCGCGGCACTGCGCGAGTTCATCGGCATCGCCGCCGCACGGGGCTGGGCCGAGTACCGGACGCCGGTGATCTTCCAGGATCAGGTGATGAGCGTGTATTCCTACAACAACAACGCGCTCCTGCGGTTCCATGAAACCATTAAGGACGCGATCGACCCAAACGGCATCCTCTCTCCCGGGCGCTATGGAATCTGGCCCAAGCACCTGCGGGGGAACGCACGATGAACTCTACTTCGCGATATCTCCTGCTGGTTGCCTCCGGCCTGACGCTCGGCCTAGCGGCAGCCTGCAACCGCACCGGCAGCACCGGCGATGGGGTTGATGGCGGCAATCCACCAAAGTCGGTCGTGACCCGGGATGTGCCGAACTCACCTGGCAAACAGGTGTTCGACCGGTGGTGCGCGGCGTGCCACGCCGACAGCGTTCGGGCGCCAGGCACCGTCGCGCTCGCGGCCAAGTACGGCAAGGACATGCCTGCCGCACTCGAGCTCCGCGACGACCTGACGCCCGAGGTCGTGCAGATGTTCGTCCGCAACGGGGTGTCGATCATGCCCCGCTTCAGGAAGACGGAAATCACGGATGCGGAGCTGGCGGAACTCGGTCGCTACCTTAGCAAAAGTCCCGCCCAGCGGCGCTGAGCGGCAGGACGACGGCTTCTTGCCGAATCCCGGAGTTTGAAGCAGCCCGCTTAGCGGGCCGCTTTGGCTCGCCCGTTCTTCGACATCCTCGCTGCGAGCGATGACGAAATTCCAGTCGACCGCCCAGAAGGGAGCCGAAGGCCGTTGCACTGGGCGATTGCCTGATCGTCGACCGGGCGGAAACCGGCGATTGGCGAATGCTTGACACCGAACATGGTGTCTTCGGTCGGATATTGACAATCGGGCGTGAAGATGTGGGTGGCAATGGTATCGGAATCGGGCGCCGAGACGAGATGACTTCGGGCAACGGCTTGTGGGTCGATTGGGTGGTCTTGGCCCCCTTCCAGGTCTCGCCGAGGATCGGAGTCACCTTTGAACCGGCATATGTCGTCGCAATTACGATCTGGGGCAGATCGGTGTGAGGGGCGATAGCCTTGCCCAGCCGGATCGTCGACCCGCCGCCGACCGAGACGACGCCGTCGATGGCTCGCTCGGCAGCCCGGCTCATCGCCGTTCCCGTCACCGTCACCGCGTCTGCATCACCGTCCCCGGGGGAATACGCCGGCACATGTCGGTCCGAGCAGATGGCGACGTCCTCGCCCAGCTGATGCTGTTCCTTTGGTCAGGAGCAGGACGAGCTCTAGCACCACCCGCGCGACTTCGTCGGGCAGCTGGGAGATGCGCCGGATGCAAAGATCACCCGGGCGGGATTCGTGTTGTAGATGACATCCCGCATGGCCCCTCACTCCTTGGCTTGTCCGCCGCAGCCGTCATATGCGGTCCAACGTCCGGAAGAAGAGCCGGCTATTCTGCCGCGTCTGCTTCGGCGGAGACCATGCTCGGTTGATCGGCCGGATGTCCGGTCAGTTCCAACAGCAGGGCCCGTGTGTCGACAATGCTTGCCGCCCCGCGCCAGGCGACGATCTGATCGGGCCTGACCAGGATCAGTTCCGCACCATACAACGCGCTTGCGCCATCTTCCGCCAACTCGACGAGGGTCAGATCGATACCGAGGTCCTGCGCCGCGGCGCGGAACCCGGCGATGCCGTCGCCGGTCGCGCCATCCACGACTACCAGCGACCAATCCACCCCCAGCAGGTCGAACACGCTGCGCCCGTCCTCCAGCCACATGTGCGGCATTCGCCCGCCTGGCGAAGCGGAAGGGACGTAAATGTTCATTGCGTCGGGGGGCGGCGGAGTGCCATCGGCCTTGATGACCGGCGAGCCGTCATAGCGGCCGCCGAACGTGATGCCGGGAATATCGAACTCGCGGCGAGCATGGCCGTTCAGATACTCGCCAGCCTCGCGGCGAGCCGCGGCACCGTCGGGGCTGTCCTCTTCGATTTTAGGGTGCGGCACGTAATTGCCGATCGATCCGGCGAGCTGCCCGGCATAGCAGGTATTGCGCGTCGCGACCCGGTGACGTTCCTGAGCATAGCTCGGCAGCAACATCGGGCCGCCGGTGCCCTTGACGACGGCAGCAAGCTTCCACCCGAGGTTGACGGCATCTTCGACCGCGGTGTTGTACCCGAGGCCGCCCGCCGGCGTGAACAAGTGGGCGGCGTCGCCGCCGATGTAGACGCGGCCGCGACCGAGGCTTTGCGCAACGAGCGCGTGCCCCGCGATCCACGTGTCTACCGCGAGCAGTTCCATGTCGAGTTCGACCCCCATGGCCTGCGCGAACAACTCTCGTGCGCGCTCGTCGGAGACGTCTTCGCTTTCGCCCGGCTTCAGCTGGGTGTGGAAGGCGAACTCGTCTCGGCCGTTGACGGCGGCGCACCATGAGCGCCGCTCCGGGTTGAACGCCCAGTACATCCAGGCCTTGGCATGCCGGACTTTTTCGTAGAACTCGGCCGAGCGGAAGTAGATGGCGACCATTTTGCCGCCGAAGAAGTCTCGCTCCACGCCGGTTTCACCGGCGTAGCGAATGCCGAGCTGCCGCCGCACGAAGCTGCGAGCGCCGTCGGCGCCGATGAGGAAATCGGCTTCGATCGTCCAGGTCTCGCCCGTGGCAACATCCTGGACGTCGGCGAGCACGGATTGTTCATGTTCGACGAACCCGATCAGCCGGACGCCGTAGTGAATCGAATTGACCGGCAGTGCTTCGGCGTGGCGCCGCAGCACTTCTTCCACATACTTCTGCGAAACACGATGAGGCAGCTCGGCGGCATTCCACCGGGTGGACTTGCAGCGCGCGACCGCATCGGCCTCAGCGGAAGCCGGCAACGCGAACCGGGCGAGTTCCTGACCCGTGTATCGCGTGAAATAGGCGATGTCGGTGGGATAATCGGCCGGCAAACCCAGCGACCGGATTTCATCGGCAAAGCCGAGCCGGCGGTAATATTCCATGGTTCGCGCCTGCGTCGCATTGGCTTGAGGATTAACCGCGGTCTGCTGCTTGCCGTCTACCAGCACCGAGGCAACTCCCCGCCGCCCCAACTCGATCGCGAGCATCAGGCCGCACGGGCCTCCGCCGGCAATCAGCACAGGCGTCCGCAGCGTACGTTCCATCAGTTCCTCCATCCCACTCGTGCCCTACCAGTGCCAGCTCACTAGTCAATATTCCTGTCTACTAGATCGACGATTACGGCGCTTTGGAAGAGCGCATTTCGAGTTAAGCACGCCATTTTCGCCAAAGAGTGTGATCAGACCCGTCTGACATCATCAGGTTGCATGCCTATATTGCCATTGCGCAAGAGTCGCGGTAACAATGGTTGGTAGGCCTAGCCGAGTGTCGGAATCTGGCCCGGCGCGAAGACGTGATGCGATCTCGTGGACCTGTGGAGTGGGAGAGCTTATGAGTGAGAATCGTCGTGCTATCGTGGTCGGAGGAGCTGGCGGAATCGGCAGCGATATCTGCCGGCGGCTGGCGTCGGAAGGCTATCGCGTCGTCGTCGCGGACCGCGATCAGGAACGGGCGAAAGTCGTCTTGGCTTCGCTCGATGATCCGCGCCATTCCATTAGCCAGTTCGACGTTACGAACGATGCAGAGGTCGACGCTGCCTTCGACGAGATCGAAAGCGCGGATCCGGTAGCGGTCCTGGTGGTCGCCTCGGGCGGGCTGCTGGTCGACTTCCGGGCAATGCCCAACATCGCAACGATGAGCACCAGCGACTGGGAACGGACGCTCGCCTACAACCTGAACGGCGTGTTCTTCTGCTTGCGCAAGTTCGCCCAGCTGCGGCTCGCCGCCCCGCTCGAGCACGGACGGATCATCACGCTGAGCTCCGGGGTCGGGCAGATCGCCGGATCGCCGACCGACGTTGGTTACGTATCGTCCAAGGCGGCGATCTTCGGGCTCAACCGCCAGGTCGCCTTCGACCTCAAGGACGCCGGCGTCACTGTCAATACCGTTGCGCCGGGTCCGGTCGGCACGCCCGAGTTCTTTCGGAACACCACCGAGCAGGCCCGCGCCGGCGCCGCCGGCGCCACCCTGCTGAACCGCCTGGCCACACCGGAAGAAGTGAGCGCCGGCGTGGCCTTCCTCGCCTCGCGCGACGCCGCGTACATCACGGGGACTACACTCGACATCAACGGCGGCGTGCACATGCACTGACCTGGTCTTGCTGATCGCCGGCCGGCGATCCCATGCTGAACTCAGGAGGATGCCCGATGACGATGGCCCACAGGTCCGTTCCCGGCTCGGCGGACGAAGCGGATCGCCAAGCGATCCGTCAACTGATCGAAAACTGGGTCGTGTGGCGCGACGCCGGCGATTGGGATGCCTTCCGCACGGTCTGGCATGACGACGGCCGCATGATGGCGACGTGGTGCCAGGCGAGCGCCGACGGTTTTATCGCCGCGAGCCGCAAAGGATGGGACAACGGCGTCAGCATTCTTCACTTCCTCGGCGGCCATTCCGCGGCGATCGTCGGCGCCCGAGCGATCTCCGAGACCAAGATGACCATCAGCCAGCGCGCCGTCGTCCATGACGTCCAGGTCGATGTCGTCTGTACCGGCCGCTTTTTCGACTTCCTCGAAAAGCGCGACGGAAGGTGGGGCATGGTTCTGCGTCAACCGATCTACGAGAAGGACCGAATGGACCCGGTCGACCCGACGGCGCGCCTGGAACTTGACCGCGACCTGCTCGCACGGTTTCCGGAAGGCTATCGCCACTTGGCCTATGTGCAGACGCACATCGGCTACGACGTGAAAACCGACATGCCAGGCATCAAGGGCCCGGAAGTCGAAGCCCTGTACGAGCGGGGGGCCGCCTGGCTCCGCGGCACCCCGCTGACGTGAACGCCAAACGACCTGCTCGGTTCAAACGCCGTATGTCATGCGCCGAGCCGAGCCGCGACCTGAGGCCTTATTCCGGAGAGACATATGATGGCGCGAACCCACAAGGCGGAAACGCCGACAAATAGCGTGTCGTCGCCTGCCCCGGTCACGGGCGTCCCGGTACTCGCGCTCGACCCGTTCGATGAAGAATTTCTGGCCGACCCCTACGCATATCATGGCGCGCTGCGCGAGGCCGGACCGGTCGTGTGGCTCCAGTCGATCGGTACTTACGCCACGGCACGCCACGCCGAAGTCAAGGCGGCTCTGGAGGATTGGCGCAGCTTCGTGTCGGGACGCGGCGTCGGCCTGGCCGACTTTGCGCGCGAAAAGCCATGGCGCGCACCCTCCCTCCTCCTCGAGGCGGATCCGCCACTCCACGATCGTACCCGGCGGCTGATGGCCAGCGTAATGTCGCTGCAACGGCTCAAGGCCCTTGCTCCCTTGTGGAAAGCCGAAGCGGACTCACTGGTCGAAGAACTGGTCGGCCGGGGCAGCTTCGATGCGATCACCGACCTTGCGGAGGAATTCCCGCTGCGGGTTTTCCCCAAGACGATCGGGTTGATGGACGGCGCCCGCGAGCATCTGCTGCCGTATGCGGGGCTGACGTTCAATTCGTTCGGCCCGCGCAACGCCATCCTCCTCGAAAGCGAGGAGCGCGCACGCAAGGCGCTCGAATGGATCGATCAGGCATGCCGGAGGGAGAACCTGTCCACCGACGGGTGGGGCATGGACATGTACCGCGCCGCCGACGAAGGTCTCTGCACCGAAGCGGAAGCCCACCGCCTCGTCCGCTCGTTCCTGTCTGCAGGGGTCGATACGACCGTCAACGGCATCGGCAACATGATCAATGCCTTTGCCCTTCACCCCGAGCAATGGACCGCTTTGCGCGGCAACCCGCAGCTCAAGCGCAAGGCGTTCGATGAGGCGCTGCGCTGGGATTCGACCGTGCAGACGTTCTTCCGGACGACCGGCGCCCCGGTCGAGCTGGGCGGGGTCATCCTTCCCGAGGGGACCAAGGTTCTGCTGTTCCTGGCCGCAGCCAATCGCGACCCGCGACGGTGGGAGGCGCCCGAACGATTCGACCTCGGCCGCCAGACCAGCGGTCACGTCGGGTTCGGTTTCGGTATTCACCAATGCCTTGGGCAGATGCTCGCCCGGCAAGAGGCCGATGCGGTGCTTGACGCCTTCATCGACCGGGTAGCCGAGATCGCTCCGGACGGTCCATCGGCTCGCCGGCTCAACAACACGCTTCACGCGTTTGCCAGCGTACCGGTGCGGGTGCGGTCAGCCTAGCTCCGCACCCGGCAAGTTCCGAGCGGGCTTTATCGCACGACGATGTAGTTCGCCGGATCGACCGTGGTGACCCGGATGGCGGTCTTGGCGTCGACTAAGGCGCGCAACTTGTCGCCCAAAGCCTTGCAGGTGGCGAGCAAGTGCTCGCGCGTGCGATCGGGTTTCGGCAATATCTGCATTTCGACGGCAAGGAGCGCTTGGTCGCTCAAGCCGAGGACCGGGACGACGGCGAGATGCGCCAAGGGGATATCGACCGCAAGTTCGCGGCAGAGATACTCGCGCAGCGCGGGAAGCGCGGCCACGAGCCGGGATTGGCCTTCTGCGCCGATCGATTGGTCGGCGAAGATCTTCAGGTTGGGCATGTCTACGCTCCGCTTCGGCAACCACAATGAGGCAGGTCAGCCGGCGACGAGGTCCGTTGCTCCGCCGACACCCTTGATCATCTCGCCCGGCGCCATCCGCGCCTCAATCGGTCTCGGGCGAACCCTGACTACCCAGCAAATCGTAATTCTGACCATAAGCCTTAAGAGCCGATGCGATTGCATCTATCCTGAGGTAACCCAGCTCATCGCGCATTTCTTGCTCGGCAGTGGTGATCGCAATGCGAAAAGCTTCGAGCCATTCCAAACCGGCTTCATTGAATTTCACGATCTTCGCTCGCCGATCGCGCTTGTCGCGAACACGCTCCACTAAGCCGAGTTGTTCGCATTGCTCGACGATTTCGCCCATCGCCTGCTTCGTCATGCCCGCTCGCCGCGCCAATTCGGTCGTAATTGTACCGGTGACGTCTAGATTGCGCGTCAAATTGAAATGAGAATGACGAACCTGCGCGTGACCGTTTGTCGCCAAAATTTCCAACACACGAAGTTCAAAGCGATTTAACGCGTTCGACAGCAACCGGCCCATGTTAGAATGTCGCCAGGAGTCATCGCACGTCATGGTCGCTTCGGTGCTCTCTCGCTGAGACATAGATTCCTTCCAACGCTTGCTCGACGGCTCTAACCTGTCAGGAAGATTACGACAGGCGATCACACGCGCAATGTCCAACGCAGGCCGAGACCGTCGAAGGCTGCGGCGGCCTGTTAAACGCTTTGGACCGCCCTTGTCGACCACCAGCGACACGACAGATGCGCGGCGGATCATTTACCTTGTCACAGCCCAACATCATTTTGCGGCAAACGTTTGGGCCGAGAGCGGCGCGAAGGGATCCATCCCCATCACGACGAGTTCTTCAGGGGGAATAGGATCGAGATCGACCAACACGTTGATGCAGGCAGGCTCGTTTTTCGAAAGCGCAATGGTCAGCGCCTCGCGAAGACTCGTGGCATCGTCGGCATAATAGCTTCCCGCACCGAAAGCTGCCGCCGCCGCTTCGTATCGTCCGTTCTCCAAACGGGTTCCGGTGACGCGATTTGCGCCGACGACGATTTGTTGGAAATGCAGCGTCGCGCCCCAACTGCGGTTATTCATGACGACGACGACCAGAGGCAGATCATTGCGAACGGCAGTATCGAACTCTCCTAGACTGTAGCCGACCGCGCCGTCGCCAGTGACAAGGATCACCCGTTTGCCTTTGTCCACTCCCGCTTGCGCACCGATCGCAATGCCGAACCCGCAGCCCATTGACGAGAGATGGCTGTGGAACAGCAGCGCCTCGGGACGAGGCTCGGCGATGACTTCGGACAGCCACAGGTAAGTAAGCGCGCCATCGGCCACGACGGTGACGTCCTTTGAGACATGCTCGGCAACGATCTGCGACGCGCGCAGGGGGTGAAGGACGCCCGGCCGTTCCTCGACCTGATCGGAAACGACATCCTGGCGCTTCCTGACATGCACTCGAATCGCTTCTCGCCAGGCTGCGTGATCCCCCGCCGGCGCCAACGCGGCGAGCTCGGCCAGTGCCTCCAGGCTCGGGCCGACATCTGCAACGATCCCCAGCGTCACCGCCTGCAAGCGCCCGATCTCGCGGGCGTCGGGGTCGATTTGGATGACCCGAGTTCCATGCGGCACCAGGCCTCCAGAATCGAGCGCCGTGTAAAGACCGAAACGCATCCCGGCCATCAGCACCACATCCGGCGCTTGATCCTTGAGGCCGTATAGACCTTGCACCAGGCCGCCGAACGAGGACTCTGGCAGATCACGCATCAGCCCGATCGCCTCGAACTCGGCGAAGACCGGTACGCCAGTGCCCGCCGCTAGCTGCTCGACGACCCCGCGCGTGCTGCCGCGCATCGCCTCCGAACCCAATACGATCGCCGGGCGCTGCGCTGAAGCCAGCAGGCCGGCAATCTCGCGCAAGTCGGAATCCGCGGCGTGGCTCGAATGGAGAACCGTCGGACCGGTGGCGAGCAATCCGTCCTCTTCGGCCGCCGCCATTAGGATATCCCAAGGGAGGTCCAGCATGACGGGGCCGCGCGGCGCCTGCATCGCGACGCGAATGGCCTGTGCCACCAGCCTGGGGATCTGTTCGACGCACGTGACGTGATGAGCCCACTTTGTCACCGGCGTCGCGAGCGCTACCTGGTCGATGTCGTGTTGCAGCGTGTTCATCTGGCGCTGCTTGAGCATGCCCGAGCCGCACAGGAACAGCACCGGCGTGCGATCGAGCAACGCGTTGGCCATCGAGGTGACGGCGTTCGTCATTCCACCGCCAGCTGTGACCAGAGCCACCCCGAGCCCTTGCTTGACCCGCGCATAGCCTTCCGCGGCATGCCCCGCGTTCATTTCATGGCGGGTGTCGACGATGGGAATGCCGTGATCGAGGCACCCTTGGAATATGGCGTCGATGTTTGCGCCATGCAGCGCGAAAAGCTTCTCCACTCCGGCTTTGCGCAGTGCCCGCACCACCATTTCGCCGCCCGTTACCGCTGCCATTTTCTGTTCCTTCGGGTATTTGTCGCTGCCTGCCGGAAACCTTGGTCTGGCTGCTCTGTCAGGCCTTGACCATGACGAGAATCGTGTAATCCATGCAGATGGCCAGAGTGCCGTCCGTGGCGCGGTTGTAACGCTGGGCTATCCCGCCAAGCATCCGCCGGTATTCGGCCCGTTCATCGTCGGAATAGGCTGCCAGCCGCAATATGGCCGGTGGGTGATAGTGAAAATGGACGTCGAGATATTCGTCGAGGGTCTCGAAGCAGCTTTCGTAGCTGCCCGTGACGACCCGGACCGCCGCAGCGCGACCCTTGAGCAAGGTCCGCAGATAGTCGCCGTTGCAGAGCTGGTAGGCGGGCTGGATCCGGTCGCTTTCGGTGGCGCCTTGCTTGACCACCTGCCCCGCCTTGAACACGTCTGACGGCAGGCTCGCTTCCGACCATAGGGCAATCCCGATCGTCCCGCCGGGGCGCGTGACCCGGAACAGTTCGTCAATGACCTGCTGGTGATTGGGGAAAAAGCTCGCTCCCAAGGAAGAAAGCACCGTGTCGAATGCGCCGTCCGTGAAGGCGATCGTAGGCGAGGAATCCCCGACGTGGTATTCGACGTCCCCCAGTTCCTCGGCGGCAACGCGCCGGCGGGTTACCTCGAGCACTTCCGGGACGACATCCGACGCGGTTACCCGCGCCCGCCGGCGCGCTGCCGCGATGACTGTGTTGCCCGTCCCGCAAGCCAGATCCAGCACTTTTTGCCCCGCCCTTACGCCAGCCTCGGCCACCAGATCCTCGCTGATGATCTGGTGCTCTATCGCGAGCTTGTGGTAATTTCCCAGGCTCCAGATCTTTCGGAACACCGAGACTTCTTGGTCCGCCACTGTCGCTCTCCTGATCGTTGTTTTTCTTGCGACGCCGTCCGAAAGCGCCGAGTTTTGTTCAGATGGGGTAATGGACGTGCTGGGTGTCGACGGTGATCCAGCGCAATTCGGTGAACTCGGCGATCCCCGCAGCGCCCCCGAAGCGGCCGTAGCCGGATGCCTTCACGCCGCCGAAGGGCATGTGCGCCTCGTCGTGGATCGTCGGGCCGTTCACGTGGCACATGCCGGTATCTAGCTGATCGGCGACCCGTAGCCCGCGCGAGATGTCGTTGGTGAACACTGCCGCGGTCAAGCCGAACTCGGTGTCATTGGCGATCCGGATCGCCTCGGCTTCGTCCCGGAACGTGATCACCGTGGTGATCGGGCCAAAGCTCTCTTCGTGATAGATTCGCATGTCGGGCGTCACGCCGGTAAGGAAGCGCGCCGACATGATCGCCTGGTCATGGCTCGAGCCGCCAAACAGTTTCGCCCCTTTGGCCAAGGCGTCTTCGACCATACCCTGCACCGCCGTCGCCGCCTTTGGATCGATCAGCGGTCCAAGCACGGCGCTGCCTTGGCGAGGATCACCCGCCACGAGCGCCCTGGCCTTCTGCTCGAATTTCGTCACGAAAGCTTCCGCGATGGACTCGTGCACGATCAAGCGCTCGGTCGACATGCAAATCTGTCCCGAATTCATGAAGGCCCCGAACGCGGCGGCCGCCACGGCTTCGTCCAGGTCGGCGTCCTCGAAGACCACCAAGGGCGCCTTGCCGCCGAGCTCCAAGACGACCGGCTTGAGTTGATCGGCGCACATCCGGGCGATGATCCGGCCGGTCGCCGTCGAACCAGTGAAATTGACCCGCCGTACCGCGGGATGGCGGATCATCGCGCCGACGACATCGGCCGCATCGGCCGGCGCGTTGAGGACGACGTTGACCACTCCGTCGGGGAAACCTGCGTCGCGGAAGACTTCGCCGATCATCGCGTGCGTGCCGGGAGAAACCTCCGACCCCTTCAGGATCACCGTGTTACCGCAGGCCAGCGGCGCGGCGATCGCCCGCACTCCGAGCACCAGCGGACCGTTCCAGGGGGCGATGCCGAGCACCACGCCGACCGGCTTGCGGACCGACATGGCGAAGCAACCGGCGCGATCGGACGGCATGGTTTCGCCCCGCACCTGGGTCGTCAAGGCGGCGGCCTCGCGCAGCATGCCGACGCCCAAATGGACGTTGAAGCCGGCCCAAGCACGGGTAGCGCCGATTTCCGCCATCATCGTCGCGACAAAGTCGTCCGTGCGCGCGGCCAGCGCATCCGCAGCCTTCAGCAGCAAGGCCCGCCGGACACTTGGTCCGAGCGCCGCCCAGCCGGGAAACGCCGCCGCAGCCACGTCGCATGCGTGCCGAGCCTCGTCGGGGTTGGCGCCTTCAGTTCGCGTCGCGACCGCTCCAGTCAGCACGTCGATACGATCGAACGTCGCGCAGTCTGGCCGCGAAGCATGTTCGGCCCCGATCAATGAACGTGTGAGCTTCACGGTGAACTTCCTCTCGCTTGCGACGTGCGCGCCTTATTGTCCGGAGCGCCAGACGATGCCGGGCGCGCCAGTTCGCCGCCAGACGCGGCCGGGACACGCCAATGCATCGGCGAGTCGCGGCACTACCCCTCGTCGGCAGTCTTCACAGGTTACGATCGCGCGAGGTGTTGTCAAGCCACCTGTCTAAATGTATCGCGCGGCCTTCGTTAAGATTGCCTGCCTAAATCAGATCGCGTCGGCTACCGACGGTCTTCCTGCCCGCAGCGGATACACCCACGTCACTGGCATTATATTTGTGCGCAAGACCTCGTTGAGCAGGTTAAAGGCCAAAAAACCGCGATCACACGCAATGCTATACAGGCGGTCTGCCGCCGCTGCCGCTCGTCTTACGGAAGCGCCCGATTGGCGAAAACAGACAAGCTACTTGATTTGATCGCTGACGCTCGTTATGCCGATCAGCACAACGGCACCGCCAGCGCGTTCGGACGAGTCGCCCCAAAAAACTACTCCTCGCGAGGCGAGGACGGGAGATAGAATGGCTGAAACAGATCGCCTGGACCAGCTCGAACGCAACCTTGAGGCCGCTCTGCGGGAGGTCGATCGGCTGGGTTCGCTGGAGGCAATCCGCACCTGCTTATATCGCACTTGCCGGGCAATCGACCGGGTCGACGAGAACCTACTGCGCAGCGCCTTTCACCCCGACGCCACGATCCACTATGGCAAGATCTACGACGGGGACCTGAATGGCTGGGTCGTGTCGGCGATCAAGCACCAGGCCACGCAATCCCAGCGCCAGCACATGATCGGCAACATCTATATCGAGCTGAACGGCGATGAAGCCGTCGCCGAGAGCTATGAGCTCGACCGCCACAAAACCCCAATGAATGGCGAAGTCCGCGACCTGGTGTTGGGCGCGCGCACGCTCGACCGATTCGTCCGCCGCAACGGCGAATGGCGGATCGTCCAGCGAACGAAAGTCATGGACTGGGGGCGCAACATCGTCGGCGACGATGCGGTGTACCAGAACAGCCCCTTGCGGAAGGGCGGCGACGACCGCTCGGACCCTTCATACGAGCTTCTCTCTTAATCACCCAAGCATCGCGCGCGTCTCGTGAGGCGCCCAGTCACATTGCACACGGAGTTTGAAAATGCCCAATGGCATCAACGGCGATCTAACCGGGATCGATTTCCATCTCGATGTGAAGGACCTCTTCACCGAAGAAACCTATCAGCGGGACATTGATGAGATCTTCAAGAAGTCCTGGCTCGCTGTCGCCCACGACTACGATCTTCCAAACCCCGGCGACTTCAAGACCCGCAAGTTACCCGGCCTAAACTACAACGTCCTGATCACGCGAGGCAAGGACGGCAAGATCCGCGCATTCCACAATATCTGCCGGCACAGGGGCAACATGCTGGTCTGCAAGGCGCAAGGCACCAGCCGGCAGGGCTTCTCCTGTTCGTATCACGGCTGGACCTACAACATCGACGGAACGGTCAAAGGCATAACCGACCGCGAGCAATTCCCGCCCTACGGCAACGAGGCACTCGGGCTCGCCGAAATCCGCTGCGAGGTCCGCCACTCGTTCATTTTCCTTAACTTCGACGATGACGCCGAGGATCTGGACTCCTGGCTCGGCGAACTCGCCCCGCCCAATCTCTACGAAGGATTCTTCCAGAATTTCCATTCGACCGGGCACTACACCACGACGATCCGCGCGAACTGGAACCTGATCATGGACGCCTTTTCGGAGGCCTATCATACCATGTTCGTCCACAAGAACACCGCGACCGACTATCTCGGCGGCGCGGACAATAAGATGCGGCACGTGCCGGCCATGGACATCTGGCGGCTCCATGCGCGCCATGCGACGGCAGCGAACCCCGCGCACAAATGGGCCGACGTCGAGACCCTGGCCTATCGTCACACCGCGCGCGCCTTCCCCTCATTCGATTCCAATTCCGACGGTTTGCCGCCGGGAGTGGATTTCGGAAAACTCGAGCACTGGGCGTTCGACATCGTCAAGCTGTTCCCCAACCTGATCATGCTGACCGGGCGCGACTGGTTCATCGAGGGCTATACCTGGCCATCTGCAGCTAACGAGTCCGTGTACGAGTGGAACATCTACTTGCGGAATCCGACGACCTACGGCGAACGCGTCGCCCAAGAATTCTCGTACATCATCGCCCGGGAGATCGCCTGCGAGGACCTCTTCCTGCTGGAGAAGCAGCAAGACGCGCTGGAGAGCGGCGCCGTGACAGAATATTTCCTGTCCTTCCAGGAGCTTATCGTGGCCCAGCACTACCGCAGCCGCGCCCACATGCTTTCGACTGCCAAGGGGTAACGAGGATGACGACCAACCTTCCTGAGAAGTTTCGTGAACTGGAACAATGGTCCGCCTGGTTTCTGGAAACGGAACGGGAGCGTCATGACAAGCGCGCGCAGTCGACCATGGAGGACCTGCGCGCCTTCCACGCGGCACTAACACCGAAGATGGAGGAACTGATCCAGTACCTCTCGGCAATCGAATGGGGTGCTCCGCTCAGCGACGAGGATCGGAACCTGTTCCACCTTGGGCTTTCGTACATGGAAGCTGCCGTACCGATCGACTTGAAGTGGAAGAGCCCCGCAGCCGAGGACAGCTTCCCGGTGGAGCGGCTCGAGAAAATGCCTGTCCGATAACGTCGGTGAGCGAACGCAAGGAACGGGCCATGGGAGGTTTGCGCAGCACGGAGCGTGAGGCAGGTCCGACGAACTCGTCCTCATGCTACATGACCCCTCCACGTTCGCCACTTTCCTGCCTTTTTCCGTGGCGACGCTAGAAGCATGGATCATAGCAGTTGCCATATTTGCTGATCGCAGTGCCAACTCTCCATTTCCACGATGGTTCGGAACTCTGAATGTTATCGCAGGCCTATCCTATATTCCGATGGGCTTTGGCGCCATGTTCAAGACCGGGCTTTTCGCTTCCAACGGTCTGCTCGGTTGGTCATCCTGATGGGCCTATTCCTAATCAGGGCGGGTCGATCGGGGCCTAGAGAAGGTGACGCACAGTTGCAGGGTAGTCGTTGAACTCTCGAGTGAACATGAAGTGCCGCCGTCTCGCGTCCTAACGATGCTGGACTGCATTTATCTTCAATCTCAGTCCCCGCGTTTGTCTCTCGGCGCGTAGAACGCGAGCAGACCACCGCCACCAGCGCCGTCGCTGTGCGAGCCCAAATGACGAAATGCTTGCCACTTTCTGCTTAAGAATATTCAAATAGAGGAATTTGCTATGAGTTCAGCAAAAGAGTCCACTTTCAGTGTTGCGATCGAAGACGATCGTCGCGACATCCGTCAACTCATTGAAAATTGGGTCCTATGGCGCGACGCAGGCGATTGGGATGCATTTCGTACAGTTTGGCACGATGACGGTCGCATGATGGCAACATGGTGCCAAGCAACTGCGGACGGCTTTATCGAAGCCAGTCAGCAAGGTTGGAAAAAGGGTGTGAGCATTTTGCATTTCCTAGGGGGGCACACGTCCGAGGTTGTCGGCAATCGTGCGATTTCCCAAACCAAGATGACTATTAGCCAGCGCGCTACCGTGCATGACGTGCAGGTGGACGTAGTTTGCACCGGCCGCTTCTTCGACTTCCTTGAGAAGCGTGACGGCAAATGGGGAATGGTGCTGCGGCAGCCGATCTATGAAAAGGATCGTCTCGACTCGATCGATCCTGCGGCCCGGCTTGAATTGGACCAGGACCTTCTCTCGCGTTTCCCCGAGGGATACCGTCACCTGGCTTATCTGCAGACGCACATCGGCTATGACGTAAAAGTGGACATGCCGGGACTTAAAGGCCCAGAAGTCCAGGCTCTATATGCTCGGGGAGCGACTTGGCTGCGCGGTGGATCGCCTGACTGTAAATAGGCGTCGAACCGGGACCCCATATCGGCGTGCAAAAGGCCCCCCTTTGGAGATGGTGGGCGGTTGTCCCGGTATGCGCGACCTTCACCCGCATCGGCTTGCCGGCGATCTCCGCATCCTCGTGGCTCCAGTCGAACTGGTACGCCTCGCCGGGCCGGAACATCAGCGGGATGAACGCTGCGGCGCCGTCGCTCGCATCCTTGCGCCGCTCGTCCAGCCAGCGCTTCGCATCGCGCCTGACCGCATCGTAGGAGCCGTCGAACCCCTCGCGCAGCAGCAGGTCATGGACCCGTGTCATCCGCAGGCGCTCGCGCCGTGGCCGTGCCTCGTTCTCCGTCAGCAAAGCATCTAGGCGCTCCTGGAACGGACCGAGCAGGGGAAGCGGCTGCACCGAGCGCCGGTAGCCAAAGCCCGCCTCAGGCGCACGGATCGCCTTCCTCACCACCTTGCGCGACAACCTCAGGTCCCGCGCGATCGCCCTGATCGACTTCCCGTCGGCGTGTTCGCCCCGAACCCTTACCACCGTCTCCATCCCGATCCCGCCGTCTGGTCATCACCAAACGGACGCAATTAAACCATCGAGATCGCAGTCCCTTTTAGACGCCGATCACCCCCATAACGGGGTGCTTTTTGCACGCCGACCCACAGCCAAATTTTTGCAACTAATTGAGCCCACGTATGCGGGTGGGATCGGCGTTGTCCTCGCTCGCCGGGGCTTGCGAGCCACCAAGTTGGCGCTAATAAGTATACGGTACGTTTCGAATCGCGTGATGAACCGTTGCGGATGGTTCGCCGTGAGCGACGTGCCGTGAACCGCGGAGAGGGCAGGATGCCAACTGAAACATGCCTTCGCAGCGTTTGGTACGTCGCCGCTTTATCCCATGAACTTGGGAGCAACCTTCTACGCCGCGTTATCCTCGGCGAGCCGGTGCTGCTCTTCCGCGATGAGGCGACGGGAGAACCTGCGGCGCTGCTCGACCGCTGCCCCCACCGTTTCGCGCCGCTCAACCCGGGCAGGCCGGTGGCGGGCGGCGTTCAGTGCAGCTATCACGGGCTGGCCTTCGGCGCATCCGGCGCTTGCATCCCCAATCCGCACGGCACCGGGCGCATCTTGCCTTCAGCCATGGTGAAAACTTTTCCGGCTCTTGAGCGCTACGGAATGCTTTGGGTCTGGTTGGGTGACGCGGAAAAAGCAGACGAGGTGCTCCTGCCCGATTTCAGCTTTCTCGAATCGGCAGACCAACGAACGCGCATGGCAGGTCATCTTGCGACGAATGCCAATTACCAGATCCTGACCGACAACATCCTCGATCTCAGTCACGCCGACTTCCTGCACCCGATGCTCGATTCACAGGGCGGGGTCCGGACGGAGGCGCCCAAGGTGGTCGAGCTACCCGGCGGCGAGATGGAGGTGAGCTGGACCTGGGGACCGGCTAGCCCGATGGGATTTCTTGGCCACTTATTCGCTCCCGGCGCTGCAGTTTTCACCCGGTTGTCGGTCTTGTGGTATCCGCCGGCGACAATGCGTCTGACGGTCTTGTCGGCAGTGCAGCCAGAAGGTCTCGACAATGGTGTGCGCGCCGATGCAATGCATATCATGACGCCGGAGACCCCGCACCGAACCCATTACTTTTTCGGCGGCGTGCGCGACTTCGATCCCGATAATGCCGACTTCACTGCGGCGTTCGAGGCAGGGGTGCGCCGAGCCTTCATCGAAGAAGACAAGCCGATGATCGAGGCCGTGCAGGGCAACATGCTGGGCGAAACTGACATCTTTGTGCTGCGACCTCTTGGGTTGATCGGCGACGCTGGAGGAGTTCGGGTACGCGAGAAGCTCCGTAAGTTAATTTCCGCAGAGGTACATGAGGCAGCCGGCGACTTCACTGCCGAGACCATCTCGTAACGCCTGAGAATCTTCTCCGCAGGCCAAGGAGCAGCGACATAGCCAGCCATCTTCAAGCTTACGTTCGCGCAGACACGATCAGGTCGATCGTGATGAGTTCGATCTTGAATGTCGCGATGACCTTCGTCGTGTTTGGCCACCCGGCTCAGATCGCCCTGTGGGAAATGGGACAAGCTGTTTTCGATCTGGTGCCGTCTGCCTTCATGACCGCCTTCATGTCATCGGCGATCCCTGGCATGATCGCGGAGCATCGCCGAAAGACCGGCAAGATCGAGACCATTCGCGGGCGCGTTGTACGGGTTCGCGGGAATGCAGTTTTGCGGGCATTGATAATCGCTGTAGCCTGCGCGATTTTGGTGGCGGGCATCGGCGCCGTCATTGCGCTGCTGTCGGGCGCCGCATCTATTCCTTTCGCCGCCGATCTGCTGATCAAGGTCCTGATCAGTGTAGCGATACCTGTGGCGGTCACGCCGTTCTCGATCCGCGAGGTTCTTTCAATCTCGCGGGCTCCCTCTACGACGATCCGCCGAAGGTAAGGCTTCGACAGTCAGGGCGGTCAACGGACCAACTCCGGGTATCGCCTGCAAACGCCTCGCCATATCGGCTGTAAATAGGCGTCGAACCGGGACCCCATATCGGCGTACAAAAGGGACCCCCTTTGGAGATGGTGGGCGGTTGTCCCGGTAGTCCATAGGAGGGACCCGCGGCCGACGCCGCGCGCGTCCCAAGCGCTGGCGGGGGCGGCCGTAGGGGGTCACCTCCTCGCGCGGATAATCCGCGTCCCCACGCCGTCGGAGACGCGATTGATGCCGACATCGACCGCTCCCGGTTTCACCCCATCGCCTCGCACGAGGTTCGGCTTTGCCGAAGCAACAACCAGAATGTCCGCTTCCCTTGCAATGGACGGGAGCCCAACCGTGTGGATGTGAGTGACGGTGACGGTACATTCGCGCTCCAACAGCATCAACGCGACAGGCTTCCCCACGATATTGGACTTGCCGATGACCACCGCGTGGAGGCCGCGAAAGTCGCTGATGACAGTGTCTAGCAAGCGCATGCAACCCTCCGGAGTGCACGGCACCAAGCCTGGCGTGGTAGCTGAAAGACATCCTACGTTGACCGGGTGGAAGCCATCAACGCCCTTTGCTGGCGAGATGCAGTCCAATACCTTGTCTGCATCGATTTGCGGCGGAAGAGGTAGCTGCACCAAGATCCCGTGCACCTTCTGGTCAGCGTTGGGGTCCGCGATCAGCGCAAGGAGCGTTGCCTGATCGACTTGAGCTGACAATCGGTGCTCGATGGAAAGAATGCCTGCTTCGTGGCACTTCGCTATCTTACGTCGAACGTAAATTTCACTGGCGGCATCGCTGCCGACATGGACCACGGCGAGGCCTGGGGCGATGCCCGAGAGACTTGCTTGAATGCCGCTGCCTCTGCTGCCACGCGAGCTACGATTTGGCGCGCATAACTGCTGCCATCAATGATTGAATCGATCAACTTTGAAAGACGATGGTTCGCGCGCCACTACGAAGCACGCGATCCTCCAGGTGGTAGCGGACCGCACGGGCCAATACCCTGCGTTCGATGTCTCTTCCCTTTCTTACCAGATCATCCGGAGTATCGGCGTGCGAGATCTGCTCGACATCCTGAGCGATGATCGGCCCCTCATCGAGATCGGCGGTTACGTAGTGGGCGGTCGCACCGATCATCTTCACCCCGCGATCATATGCCTGATGGTAGGGCTTCGCGCCCTTGAAGCCCGGGAGGAAGGAATGATGTATGTTGATGCAGCGGCCAGACAGAAAGGCTGCCAAGTCGTCGGAGAGGATTTGCATGTAACGCGCCAGGACCACTAGGTCGGCCTTCGACTCTTCGACGATCTCCTTGATGCGATCCTCTTGTTGCTGCTTGGTCTCTTTGGTTATCGGCAGGTGATGAAAGGGCAGACCATCAAGAATGCTTACGTTGAGAACTTCGCTTGGATGGTTCGAGACAATACCGACCACGTTCATGGCGAGTTCCCCTATCCGCTGGCGGTAGAGCAAGTCGCCTAAGCAATGATCGAACTTAGATACCAGGAGCAGTACATTCTTGCGCGCCGCTGCGGGCGATAGCTGCCAGGAAAGATTATAGCTGTGAGCAAGATCGGCGAAATTGCCGGTCAACAGCGGCGCATCGCGAGGCTCGACGTCGAAGACAACCCGCATGAAAAAACGCCCGGTAGATTGTTCGTCGAACTGCTGCGCCTCAATAATATTACCGCCATTGGCAGCCAGGTATCCGGCTACCGCGGCTACCAGCCCGGGGCGGTCTTCACAGGAGAGAGTCAGAATATAGCGGTCGGTCATCATAGCTCCCAATTATTGCTGTTGTAATGGTATGTAGCCTACCGCCTCAGTCCTAGGTGCGTGGATGATTAGGTGATTAGCCGAAAGTTGTGGTGGCGATCGGAAAGTTGCTTAACGCGTCAGCATGTCGCTCAAGCCATCCCTGACGTCGGTCGGCACGCGACGACCGTGCAAGCGCAAGGAAGTTTCCCATAACCCGCGGCATAACAGCACATTGCGGGCGTTAGTGGCGAATTCCTGCTCTCGCCCGCGGCAGTTTCTCGCCTCGCCGCTTGCGGCCATTCTGGGCTGAAACTGCATTCTGGGGCGATACCTCGGTACGTTGGGCCGGGGCTATTCGTCCAAATCGGTGACGCGATGTGTGATTTGCGTATGCTCCCCCAATAACGATTTGTGCTTCGACTGGCGTTCGAGCGATTGAAAAACGACCAAGCTACCCGATGCGTTGGACCCTATAAACTACAATCTTGCGATAATTGTCAAATCACCTGTCTAATTCGAGCATGGAAATCGACCACGGCGCCCGTCCCCTGGAAAGCCATGGTTAAGAGACCCTCCGCGTCGCGCAACGACGACAAATCCGATCAATATATTGATATATATAAAATATTATTTGTCGCCACCCGACGTTTTGTCTCAACGTTGTGCAGCATTGGCAAAAGCCAGTGCCGCTCGATCGCAGGAAGATCGAGACCGATGACGGACAACTCCCTTGATCTAAATTCCAATGGTGCGTATCCAGCCCGAACAAAGCGCGTGGTTGGATTGGGCGCCTAAAGAAGCCTCATGATCCGAGGTCGGGAGAGGTCATGGCTGGAACAAAGCCGATAAAGAAAGCACTGCTTCGGTGTGCCTTTGCCAGCACCTGTGCTCTACTGCGCCGTGCTGCCAGTGGCGCCTTTATCCCGCCCCTCGAAACTGGTCACGCGCGCCGCGGGTTGACCGGGAGTGGAAGAACTGGGCGGCAGTGCGGGTGGCGCGCGTTTCAGAGGACTGTCTTGGCGCGATATAGAATCGGCGACCGCGTCAGGTTTGCGGTCTGACGGTTCGCGAACCGCTTCAATCATCTTTTGTTTCTCTGTCTGCTTAGGATTTTGACCATGAACCTCGACGCCTTTCGCCGGACTCCCGAGGGCTATTTCACGAGCCGCTGGGGCTTGCCGGAATACACCGACTGGATCGACGAGAGCATGTCATGGAAGGAGACCTGCTCGATCGGCGACTGGTCGTTCCTGTGGGAGCGACGCTTCCAAGGACCGGACGCGCTCCGACTGCTAAGCGATACGTCGATCAACAGTCTCGCTAAATTCGACATCCGACAATCGAAGCACATCGTCCACTGCGACGACGACGGCAAGATCATCGCCGAAGGCATTGCCACGCGGCTGGCGGAGGATGAGTTCGTGCTTTTCGGCCGTGGGACGTTCTGGCTGGACTTCACCCTTCGCCACGGCGGCTACGACGTCACCTCGACTGCCGTCGACAGCTTCAACTTCCAAGTGGCCGGCCCCAATGCGCTGGCCGTGGTCGAGAAAGCGGCAGGCACGCGGCTGCGGGAAGTGAAATTCATGCATTCCGCCGACATCGTAATCGCAGGCCATCCGATCATGGCGCTGCGGCAAGGGATGTCGGGCGAGCCGGGGTTCGAACTCCAGGGCCGAGCCGAATACGCGCGGGACGTCTATGACGCGATCGTCGAGGCCGGCGGCGAGTTCGGTCTGCGCAAGCTTGGCGGCCGGGCGGTGTTCATCAACCACCTCGAAGCCTGCTTTCCCACGATCATCGTCGACTACATGCCCGCCATCTTCGGCCCCAAGATGGAGGCTTTCCGCACTGAATTCCTGTCCCAGATGCCTGCGGCTTCGGCAACTTTCTCCCTAGCGGGCAGCTTCGAGGGCGACGACATCAGTGCCTGGTACCGTAGTCCCGTCGAGCTTGGCTGGGGCAAGAGCATCAAGTTCGATCACGATTTCAAGGGCCGCGATGCGCTGGAAGCCGAACTTGCCGCGCCGCGCCGCCAGATCCGTACTTTAGTGTGGAACTCGGACGACGTGATCGAGATCTATGCCTCGCTCTTCCGCAAAGACACACCGCCGCATCACTTCATGGAAATGCCTCGCGACCAGCGCGGCTTCATGTACGCGGACAAGGTAATGTCCGGCGACAAGGAAGTCGGCGTCGCGACCTCGCGCGGCTACAGTTATTACTTCCGGGAGATGATCTCACTCGCGGTCATCGACGTCGATCATGCCGAGATCGGCAACGAGCTGAGCGTCGTCTGGGGCAATCCGGGCGAGCGGCAGATCTCGATCCGGGCGCGGGTCGCCCCTGCGCCCTACAAGCAGGACAACCGGCGCGTCGACCTGAGCGCGCTGCGCTAGGTTGCCGGCGCGAACCATCTAAGGAATTGACCATGCAGGACAGATTCGATCCGAGCGAAATCAGCGAGAACGTTCGTTCGCGCTTCTACATCGGCGGCACGTGGGTATCGCCTCGATCGGGCGCGCAGCTGGAGCTGGTTTCGCCGCTGACCGAGAAGGTGCAATTCACGGTCCCTGCCGGCTGCCCCGAAGACATGGACGATGCGGTCGCGGCCGCCACCGAGGCCTTCGAGAACGGCCCTTGGCCGCGCATGACCCCGGCGGAGCGCGGCGGCTATCTGCGGGCGATGCAGGCTGAGGTCAAAAAGCGGTTGCCGCTGTTCCAGCGCGTGTGGACGGCGCAAGTCGGGGTCGTCCACGGTTTCGCGAGCATGATCCTGCCCTTGGTCCCGCGGTACTACGAATACTACGCCGGGCTCGCGGAGACATTCGCGTTCGAGGAAGAGCGCAAGACCCCCCACGGGCGGGCCAAGGTCATCCGGGAGCCCGTGGGCGTCTGCGCCTTCATCCTGCCGTGGAACGCGCCGCTCATCCTGCTTTCGGCCAAGCTCTGCCCGGCCTTGCTCGCCGGCTGCACGATCGTCGCCAAGCCCAGTCCCGAGACGCCGCTCGATGCGCTGATCCTGGCCGAATGCGCAGAAGCTGCGGGCCTGCCGCCCGGCGTGTTCAACGTGGTCCCCGCCGACCGCGAGGCCGGCGATCACCTCATCCGCGATTCCCGCGTGGCCAAAGTGAGCTTTACCGGATCGACCGCAGCGGGCCGGCACATCGCCGCCGTCTGCGCCGACCGAGTGGCGCGGGTAAGCCTGGAGCTCGGCGGCAAGTCGGCCGCGATCATCTGCGATGATGCCGATCTCGCCGCGGCCATTCCCGCCCTGACGCCGGTCTCGATGCCGTTCAGCGGCCAGATCTGCTTCGCGCAGACCCGCGTTCTGGTGCCCGAAACGCGGCACGACGAGGTCGTCGAAGCCTACCGGGCGGCAGTGGAAAGCATCAAGGTCGGCGACCCGTGGGATCCGGAAGTGGGCATGGGTCCGCTGTCGATGCGGCGCCAGCAGGAGCGCGTGCTCGATTACATCGAAATCGGCCGGCGCGAGGGTGCGCGCCTAGTCACCGGCGGGCGCCGCGGGCCCTTCAACCAGGGCTTCTTCGTCGAACCGACGATCTTCGCCGACGTCACCCCCGACATGCGGATCGCCCAGGAAGAAATCTTCGGGCCGGTGGTGTCGATTATGCGGTACCGCGACGACGACGATGCGGTGCGGCTCGCCAACCACACCGACTTCGGTCTCTCCGGCACGGTGTTCACCAGCGACGTTGCCCGCGGCGAACGCATTGCCCGCGGGGTCCGAACCGGCAACGTCTCCGTCAACGGCTTGCAGCTAGAGCCCTCGGTGCCGTTTGGCGGCTACAAGCAGTCCGGGCTGGGCCGTGAGGGCGGTCCGGAAGGACTGGAGCCCTTCTTGGAAACCAAAGCAATCTACCTGCCAAGCTTACCGTCAAGCTAGCTGTCGAAGTACCAATGGATCTGTCGCACGTTCACGCGGATTCCCCCGGCGTCACAGTTATCGGAGGGCCGACCCCGCTTTCGGCCCGGGGGGCGGACTTCATACGGGAACGATCAGTTGCTGAACTGAGGTGATTGGCTAATTACCCTGCCTCCCTTCTCGCACAAGATTATAGACAAATAACTTGTCTATTAGGAGAGGCCATGGCAAAACCCGGGTTCTACAGAGAACGGGATGAGAGATGGCTGGAACATACGACATCGTGGTCATGGGTGGGGGGCAAAACACGCTCGGTGCGGCCGCATACCTCGCCAAAGCAGGCAAAAAGGTCATCGTCCTCGAGCGTAACGACGTCATCGGGGGAGGCGCGGTCACCGTGGAGCGCAACCTGCCTGGCTTCCAGTACGACAAGCATTCGATCGCTCATGTACTGATCCAGGCCAACCCCCTGATCTTGAACGATGAGCTTGGGCTCCTTTCCCAATTTGGCTTGCGCTACTTCTATCCGCCGTCGGCTGCGACGACCGTCCTCGAAGACTTCCGCACTTTGCATTTCTTCCGCGATCTCGACGCCACTTGCGAATCGATCGCCCAGTATTCGCAAAAGGACGCCGACACCTACCGCGAGTTCGTGACCTGGGGCATGAGGATCATGCCGATGGTGCTTGCCGGCATGTTCAACGTGCCCCTTCCGATGTCGGCATTTCTGGGACTGCTCGAGCAGAGCGACGATGGCCGCCGCATCATCGATATCATGCTCCGGAGCCCACTCCAGATCGTGAACGAGCTGTTCGAGACGGACATCGTCAAGATCCACTTGCTCAAGTTCGCCGGCGAAGGCTTCCCGCAGTTCCCTGACGACATGGGTACGGGCCTCGCGCTACTGTTGTCGCCCCCGTTCATTCACATGTATGGCGTCGGCCTCCCGCTCGGGGGCAGCGGCGACCTGTCCAAAGCCTTGGCGCGCTGCATCGAGCACCATGGTGGCGAAGTGCTGACCAATCGTGAGGTGGGCAAAGTGCTCACCCAAGGGGGCAAGGCGGTCGGTCTGGAGACGACTGACGGCGAGCGCTACATGGCCAAGGACGCTGTCATCGCGTCGATCCACCCCCATCATCTCGACCGGTTCGTCGAAGACCTCGAACCCAACATGTTGGCCCGGGCGAAACGCACTACGCCAGGGCCTTATTCGATCCTGAAGATAGATGCGGCGCTGGACCATCCAGTGTCGGTGAAAACCGCCGACGGTTCCGGCGACGGGCCTAACGCAATCGCGGAATTCGTCTTTGCCAATACGCTGACCGAGTACCTGCAATCTTATGATCCGCTGAGGCACGGACAGCTGTCGCTGGACCGCCCCTTGATGAGCGGCGGCGCGATAGCAGCGCCCGGCCGTGTCCCCGACGGCAAGGCACTGCTCTACCTGCTAAACTTCCAGCCATACGACTTGGCCGACGGCGGACCCCAGAAGTGGGACGAGATCAAGGAGCGAACGGCAGACAAGGTCATCGAACGCCTGGGCCATTTCATGCCCGGCCTGACCCCGGACGTGGTCACCGCCCGCACTGTGGATTCGCCGTTAGACATGACCCGATGGTCGCCCAACAGCATGCTTCACGGAGACGCTGGCGGTATCGGATCGCAGTTCTTCCACTTGGGCGGCTATCGCCCGACACCTGAACTAGCGCGCTACGCGGTGCCTGGAGTGGACCGGCTCTACCTTTGCGGGCCGTTCATGCATCCTGGCGCAGGGGTGTTCGCCGTCGGACGTCCGACCGCGATCAAGATCTGCGACGATCTCGGTATTAACTTCGACAAGGTTGTAGCCCAATGACCGCCAAGATATTTGACATGAACAAATCAGAGCTGATGGCGATCAGCGAGTTGGAGCGCGACGGGAACGACCTGGTCATCCGTGGCAAGATTTATGGGGCGATGCCAATGTCTGCTCGGGTGCGACCCGAAGAAGTTAGGAATCTGCTGAAACTGCTTACGCCCAAAATCATTTGGTTTGCCCTGACGATGCCATTCCGTTCATCGACGGCAAAGCCCACTTCTTAGGCCGAGTAACGTTCTAGCGGGCCCTGTCTGAAGGGGCCGACGCCTCCTTACTCGTCAATGTCCCAAAGTAGGTTCGTCGAGCAACTGCAGGAGGTATCCAGATCGGATGTTGGCACGATCGATTGGATATCGCGAAGTCCGCTTTGGACGCGCATTCCGCCTATGCCAATGGACGTCAACTATTCAACACGATAGCTGGCCGCTCAGAAACCGGAGCTGAAAAACCCTCCCCCCGGACCCCCCACCCGGCGGTTGACCCGGTGGGTCCACAGGAACCTCCCACGGCCGTCACCGCCAGCGCTTCGGGGAGGCGCGCGGCGCCGGCCGCGGGCCCCTCCTATGGACTACCGGGGCAACCGCCCGACATCATAAAAGGGGGTCCCTATTGCATGCCGATATGGGGTCCCGGTTCGGCGCCTATTTACATTCATAGATGGTGAAAAGCGACAAAACGCCTAACCGCCGGGCGGAGCAATTTGTGGCGTCACGTAGCGCCCCTTGAACAGGATCAACCCAGTGCGACGATCGCGCAACAGGAACAGTTACGGTTTGTCGGTGCGGAACCGGAATGACGGCGATGGCGGCCCGCGACAGCCGCTGGTGACGATAACATTCTTGAGTACCGCAGTCGCCGCCGCCGAGCCAAACTCATGGATATCGAGATAGGTCTTGTGAAGGACGTGCGCGATTCCAAACCTATCGCACGAGGGTCTTCGGGATTGGGGAACGTGGCTATTCCCAGGAAATCGGCTTCATCGGAGAATGCGGTCGGGGCACCCATCCCTTGCAGGACGCTCTTGAGGTCCTGCCGCCAAGGTAAATGGGCCGCGGGAGCACCCGCGTTGATCATGCGCCCACGGTGATTTTGTTGTCATCGACTTTATGCATGTCGCCGGCCTCGGCCGCAATCAATCGGCGAAGCTTCTCGCGAACCCGAACCCCACCCGCATCGCCAATCAGGCCAAGGGGGCGCAACGCAAAGATGTCCGTCTCCCCGTTCATGTTTCGTTGGACTGCTTCGATCATCGGCTTGTCTTCATTCGCAAAAGCATTGCCGATTCCGTCGATAAAGGCGGCGGTGTAAGTAGAGTTTGCGACGTCGTAGTTGCGAACTCCGCCATAAAAATAATGGGTGCGATCGACTGTCTCTGGAGTCATGATGTGCATGGCGTCACCGGTGACGCCCTCATCCAAACCATTGGCGGTTAGCGCTGTCGCGATTTGCAGATGCATCGTCGCGGGCGCGTACCAACGCACCAGCAGCCGAGAGTAAACGCCCTGCGTGTTCGGAAACAGGTGGGCCAGAAACGGCAGTGGCGGGGCGGGGCCCCATGTCCAGCACACTTTGATGCTGCCGTCGCTCAGTTCCTCCAACTGCGGCGCGTCGTGCCGAACCCCGCCGGCGGAATCAAGAAGCGGGTGAAGGAAATCGGCGTGGCTAAGGTCGAGTATGTTATCGGTCAGCAACTGGTAATTGGCATTCGTCGGCAGGTACCCTGCCGCGCGCGTTCGCTGGTCCGCCCGATCCAGGAAACTGAAGTCGGGAATTAGTTCCTCGTCGGCGACAGCAGCTTCACCTAGCCAAAGCCAGATCATCCCATGCCTCTCGATCACGGGGAACGCGCGGACCTTCGCGGAAGGCAGGATACGTCCATTGCCGTGTGGGTTGAGAATGCAAGCACCTGAGCTGGCGAACACGAGCCCGTGATAGCCGCACTGTATGCCGCCCTCGACGCGTCGGCCCAAGCTGAGGGGCGCAAACCGATGAGGACAGCGATCCAGCAACGCGGCTACGGAGCCATCCTCAGCGTTTCGAAACAGCAGGACAGGATCGTCAAGCAAAACACGACGGACCAAATCATCCTGCAACTCAGCTGACAGAGCGGCCACGTACCACCGGTTCCGTAAATAGGATTGGTCCACGATCACCCTCTCTCATTGACATATTTCGAGCTCAAAGCCCTAAAACGATACGCATCGTTCGCTATTAAGAGGGCACTTTGACGCCTCGAGTCAAGTTGCATTGCGATTGTTAGGGCTCAGTCAGGCCGCGTGGCAGTCCGCAGTCGAGGCTGCTGACGCGCGCTGATACCGCGTAAGACTCGCGGATGTACCTCTACGGAGTCGTCGATAACGAAGGAGAGGTTTTCGATGTCCTGGCGCGAAAGCGCCGTAGCAAGGTCACAGCGCCTCGCTATACTCTGGAACTTAGAAAGTGAAGAGCGTCAGCTAAAACCGTTCCGCAACCTTCAATGCGACCGCAGTGAAGGCACGAAGTTCGAAAAGTAGAACTGTCAAACGTTCCTCCCCGAATTCCTTGCGGTAGAGTTCCAAAATCGCGCGGTTAGTTTCGGCCGCGTTGTCTACGATGTCCTTGGCGAGTGATGTTGGGATAATCACATGACGCCGCCCGTTCGTCTCGTCCACCCGCTGCTGGACAAGCCCACGATCAACCAATTCCTTAAGGATGCGACTGACACTCGGTGCGTGCAGAAGGGCGTAACGCGCTATTGAACGTCCGGTCAGCCCCTCATGCTCGACTACGGCGCGAAGCGCCCGCCATTGAGCCTCAGTCAAGCCCATCTCTCGAAGCTTCGGACGTAACGGCAACATGGTTGCTTCGCGCGCAGCCAGCAGTGTCCCCGCAATGGTCGCGGCGAAAGGCTGGGTTTCGTTGGTGTCGGGGGGGGGGATGGTCGTCGCCTCATCCGTGGTCGGCCTGTGCATCACTACTGTTTCGCCCTTGCAATGCAAGTGCGGTGCGGCTATCAAACGATAACATGTTAACATAGGTGAAGGACGGGATAGGCTCACGATGTCGGTGGTTATGAGAGGCCTGCCCCTGCCAGCTTTAGCCAGCGCTGTCCGGTCTCCGCTACTTTCTGCAGCCGTTTCGCTTCTCTCGCTCAACGGCGTCGTTTCCGACGTCTTTGATCCTTTTAACAACGCTGCAGGACGAACATGACCGTTCCTTCGCATCCGTACATCGAGATCAATCCGCACATTCCGCCAGCGCCGGCTGCTTCTACATGGACGCGGTTTATTCATCAGCTGGAGCCTTATGAATTCACGGGCTGGATAGACGAGAGCCGATCCTGGAAAGAGACGGCCTACATTGGTGATTGGTCGTCCCTTTCGAACAAAGTGGTTGTAAAGGGCCCGGACGCGATCCGCTTCTTCGAAGCGATTTCCGTAAATTCTTTCGCGAAGTTCGAGGTCGGCCAGGCCAAGCACAGCATTCAGTGTGCTCAGGACGGAAAGATCGTCAGCGAAGGCGTGCTGATGCGCCTTGGAGAGGACGAGGTGAAGTTCACCAGTGGTCCGATCTATTGGACCGAGTATCAGTTCGAGAAAGGTGGCTACGATGCGACACTCGAACAGCGCGGGACTAATGATTTCATTATTCAGATCCAAGGCCCCGCCTCGCTGCACATCCTGGAGAATGCGAGCGGCGAACTGCAGCGCGACTATGGCTTTATGCGCCTCAGGCAGATCCGGGTGGGCGGTGCGCCAGTCTGGTCGCTGCGCCAGGGTATGTCGGGTGAACTCGGATTCGAACTGCACGGTCGGGGCGAGGACGCGCTGACGGTGCACAATGCGCTGCTGGAAGCGGGCGCCAGCTTCAACGTCCGACGTCTTGGCGGCCGCGCCAAGATGGTGAACCATGTTGAGGCCTGCTTTCCGACGCCGCTGGTCGACTACATGCCCGCCCTGCATAGTGACCCAGCGTTCGTCGCATTCCTGGAACAACGCTATCCGGAGATGCTGGCGCTCGACCACTATCCCGTTTTGGGCAGTCACCGCGTCGAGGAACAGCGCGCTCTTTACCGCGATCCCACCGAACTCGGCTGGCGCAAGAGCATTAAGTTCGATCACGAATTCGTCGGTTGCGATGCCCTAAGACCAACCGTTTCCAGTCCACGGCGCAAGATGGTCACACTTGTGTGGGACAAGGAGGACGTGAAGAGCGTTTACGCCTCGCTTTTCGACGCGGCTGAGCCCTATTCATTCATGGAGATGCCGCGCGCGCTGTTCGACGGACTGGCGATTGATTCGGTGACAGTGAACGATCGCGAAATCGGCGTTTCCACGTCGCGCTGCTATTCTTATCATTTCCGGGACATGCTGTCGCTGTGCAGCATCGATTGCGAGCATGCGGACATTGGCAGCCGAGTGACAGTATGGTGGGGTTCGCGTGGCCAGCCGTTGAAGGAGATCCGAGCGACGGTCGCGGCGGCACCATACAAGCGTGACAACCGGCGGATCGATGTCGCTTCATTGCCGATCCTGCTTCAGAAATCCCCGGGCAGCTGAGACGGGTTTTCCGTCGCACGCCTGGATCTCTCTCCCGCACCGCAGAAGATCAGCACCTCTACCGCGGTACCAAATTCTCCCGGAGAACGCCATGTCGCAAGTCAATGAAGCCACCGGATTGGCCGAAGGCAGCTTCGCTCTTGCCAAGCTCGAGCACGACGGACGCGCCTTCCATGCGATTGTCCGGCCCGGTGCCGAGGTGATCGACATTTCGGCAGACTTTGTGAACTCGCAGCAAATCTACGGGGATTGGCCCTGCACCTTCGATCGGCTCGTCGACTTAGAGGCCCGGGCCGTGACCACCGGCCGACCGGTGGGTGATTATCGCATCCTGCCGCCGACCGATTATCCGCAGGTATTCGGCGCAGGTTCGAACTACCGTCAGCACGCCGCGGAAATGTACACTTACAACAGCGGACACTATCAGAAGGATCGGCTGGCCGGCGAAAGCGACGAGTCCTTCTATCGTCGCAATCTCGAGTTCGTCGAAAAGAAGCGCGCCCGGGGGATGCCATTTATCTGGCTGGCTACCCACGGTTCCGTCGTGGGGGCCAATGACGAGGTCGTACTGCCGCAGGTCGGCGCCAGCCATGACTGGGAAGCAGAGCTCTGCCTGGTGCTCGCGGGCGGTGCGCCACGCTATCTGACACCAGAGGAGGCGGCCAACTATATCGCGGGCTACACAATCGTAAACGACATGCACACCTGTGAACTGTTCAGCCGCGACGACATCAAGTGGAACGCGGATTGGATTGCCAAGCAGCAGCCGAGCTTTAAGCCGGTCGGGCCGTTCGTGGTGCCAAGGCAGTTCCTGCCGAATCTTGACGGGGTTCGCATCGAGCTCAGGGTCAATGGCGCTGTTAAGCAGGACTGGCCCGTTAACGACATGATTTTCTCGCCCGAAGAATATGTCGCCTACGCATCGGAGCGTGTTGCCATCCTGCCCGGTGACCTGCTGATGACCGGGTCGCCGCCCGGGAACGGTGGCGTGCACGGCCAGTTCCTAAAGCCTGGCGACATCCTAGAGATCGAAATCAGCCCTCTCGGCCGGCAACGAAACATGGTGGTGGCGGATCCCTCTACGCGCCGGCCGCACTACGGCCTTCCTCCCCTCAACGTCGCCACCTGACAACGCAGCGCCGGAGACAAACGCATGCGCATCCTGTCCGATGACATCGAAGGCATCGATCCTGCCGAATCCCACCGCTGGAAAGGCGACCTTTCCGGCATTGATCATTCGGTGATCCGCGTTCCCGATCTGGAGGCCGGCGTCGCGTGGTATCGCCGGCTGCTAGGCCTGGTTGAGGTGGAGCGGCGCGATGGCCGCGTCTACCTTGCCAGTCCAGGCAGTGGGCTGGTCGTGCTGGGTCTTCAGGAAGGGGGAAAGGGGCTTGGCTATGTCAGCTACGCCGCGTGCAGTGCGAATTCGGTCGCACGGCTGAAACGTCGGCTGGACCAGGCCGGAGTCGCATACCGAACGAGCATCGATGACACCCGCTCCGGAGTGATCGATGCATTCCGGGTCGAATTGCCCACGGGGCACATGCTGGAAGTCTTGCACGCGGAGCCGCCTACGCCTTCCAAAACGCCGCCTCCGGGCTATGCGCCAGGCGTGATCGACGTGCGTACCAGCCACACGCAACTTCGCACCCTCGATGTGCTCGGCATGTCCGATTTCCTGAAGGTGCTGGGCTTCCGAGTCAGCACCTATGTTCCGCTGCCAGACGGCAAGCATCTCCTCCAGTTCCTGCGCGTCAACGAGCGCCATCACCAGATGGCGATTCTCACCGGTTCTTCCGGTCTCCACCATGTCGCGCTCGAACTCGATACTGCCGCCTTCTGGACCTTCTGCGACCATCTCGGGGTGGAGCGGATTCCGGCCGAATATGGGCCCGGCCGGCATCTCGAAGGCGACATCTTGTTTATCTACGTGCGCGATCCTTTCGGAAACCGGCTGGAGATAACCGGGCCGATGTCCCACGCGGGATACGACTACACGCCGCACGCTGGCAGCGACGAGCCCTGGTACCACATGAACCGTTGGGGTCCGCAGCCGCCCGAAAGCTGGTATCACGAATGGACCTGACGGTTCCTTTACGCCTGCTCGACCAAACATCCCAATAACCCGTGGCAAGGCCGTCGTAGCGCGACTGACCCGTCAAATTGGCCGTGTTGTATGGCGATTTCCAGCACGTCATCGCATAGCCTAGCAAGACGCCGCCATCGTAGGTTGGCTTACCCGCGTGGATTAGGCCGACATCGGTTGTGACCCCGTTCTTCGTGAAGCAATGCAGCACCTTGAGAGCCGATTTGGACAGCATATACGGTTCGCCGTCTGCTCCGTAGGTAGCGATTATGTTGTCGCGATCGGCTGCGACCCGCCATCGAACCGGCTGTTCCTGTGGGGTGCCGTCTTCTGTCGAGTTGGACCGCTGGCGTGCGGTTAAACGACCCAGGCTCAACGTTAACTTGACGATACGTACCGTTTCGTAATAATTTCATGCTCCAGAGCCCGCGCATAAGCGGCTGAGGGAGTGCTGAGGATGTCTAACGGTATAGGCAAGGTCGCGGCCGGTCGATGCGAGCATTGCCATGACTCTGGTATCTTGCCGGTCAGTAGTCGCGAAGGATTGGGCTACATTCGTTGTCCCTGTGGCTGCGAGATCCAGCACGATCCGTTGAAGATGCTCGCAACGCTGGGCATACTTGTAACTCTAACGTCGGTCCTGGCCTACCTGGTCCTATGGTGAGCGCCTCACCTTCTATTCACTGGCTGAGCGCCCAAAAGCGCTAGCCGGCACTGCGGAGCGGGGGTTTTCCGAATCAGCTCTATTCGATGGCCACGCGCCTGCGCGCCACGCCGCTCCATCATTTGACCAACGCCACATGAGCTGCAGCAGCGCATTTGCCAAGGAGAAGGTATCAGCATGGCGCATGCTCGCATTCTCGAAACCTCCGTTCATTTTTTCGGCCGCCTCGGCTTCGAGGGCGCAAGCACGCGCGAAATAGCTCGCGCGTCCGACGTGGCGATGTCTTCGATCACCTATCATTTCGGCGGCAAGGAGGGCCTCTATCTCGCCACCGCCGATCATATCGCGACACAGATCCGCGAACGTACCGCGCCGTTGCTCGACCGGGTCGCCGCAGCCGAGATCAATGGTCGGGAAACCGCCATCGAGCTGTTGCTTGCAGTGCTCGACGGGATCGCGGAAATGATGCTCAGCGCCGAGACCGAATATTGGGCGTGCTACATCATCCGCGAGCAACAGGAACCGACCGAGGCGTTCGAGCGGCTTTATCAGGGTGCAATTCGGCGGGTAGCCGATACGCTCATTCGCCTTGTCGCCATGGCCCGTCCCGACCTCGACGATCGACAGGGTCGCGTGACTGCCATCATGCTGTTCGGCCAGGCAATGATATTGCGCTCGAGCCGCACGACGGTGTGTCGTGTGCTCGGCACCAGTGACCTCGACGAGGCCGACCAGGCGCTGCTGCGTGAACGGTTACGCGCCAACGCGCTCACCGTTCTGTCGGAGGCCCCATAGCGGGCGCGTGGGGTTCGCGGTGTCGGCACGCTCCGCCACAATTTCCGCCCGATCGATGACCGCCCGTCCTCCCGACTATGGCGATCCGGCCTCGCGCTCGGCCGCCTGCCAGTCGATCGACGGCGATCGTCTGCAAAGCCTTGCCTTCCTCGCCCGCATTTGCGTTGGCGACGTCGGCACCCACGACCTCACCGACCAGCGCGGCGAGCGGCGGACGTTCAATGCGCCGCGCGCGACCTATACGCCACGGTCGTTGTTCAGTACGTCGGCCAAATACGAAGTGCATGCGTGCGACAGCTCGGAAGGCGTCCGCCCCGGCGAGCGGGAGCGCGAGAATTAAAGGAGTGGATAGTGACCTGGCGCCGGACCGTTCCCATTTTCCTGGTGTCGGACGCGGTGACCGATCCGTGGTATCGAACGGCACATGACTGAACTGCCTTTCTCCATCGCCTTTCAGCGCGACCGTCGCCGGATGCATATTTCGATGTTCGGGCTGTGGGACCTGGCAGAGGTCCAGCATTATGAAACCAGCGTCGTGTCCATGACCCAAGACATCCTGCGATCCGGCTTGATCCGCCAATTCGACGTCCTGGTGGACTTGCGACACCATCCCATACAGCCACGCGAAGTAGCTGAAGCGCTGCAACGAGTGATTGGGCGGCTGCGAGACGGCGTTGCCCGCGTTGCAGTGGTCACGTCGAACAGCTCGCTCCACAAGCTGCAGGCGGCGCGCCTTGACCAGTCCGCTCATACGCGATTCTTTGCTAGCATCGAGGACGCGGATAGCTGGCTCTCGGCGTAAGTTTAGGTGGATAGCGGTGAACGACAGGATTTCTCGTGGCTTAACGCGCGGTCAGTCCAACCGGCTCGAGCATGCGGGCGACCGGACCATCCACCCGCATGCGCCGCGGCCGGCGCTCCAGGTGCCCTGGGGAGGTGGCGCCGCTGCCTGTGGCAGGACAAACGAACTTGTCGAGCACCAATTGCTTGGACTTGCAAAGATGAGATGGAGGAAGGCAACGCAAAACTTGGTGACGGTTCGCCCATGTTGAGCGCGAGCTGCCTTGCTTAGGGCCCCGGTTCGCCGCGTGCGCCGTGCCAAGCGAGGTATTTCAGTTCGAGATATTCATCCAAGCCGTAAATCGAGCCCTCTCGCCCAAGCCCCGATTGCTTGATCCCCCCGAAGGGGGCGATTTCGTTCGAGATGAGCCCCGTATTGATTCCCACCATGCCGGCTTCCAGCGCGCCCGAGACGCGCCAAATGCGATCGGCGGCGCCAGCAAACAAATAGGCGGCCAAACCGAATTCGGTGTCGTTCGCCATGCGGACCGCTTCCGCCTCGTCGGTGAACCGGATCAAGGGCGCAATCGGACCGAAGGTTTCCTCGCGGCACACCAGCATCTGCTGAGTCACGCCGGTCAGCACGGTCGGCTCAAAGAATGTCCCCCCGCGCGCGTGCCGCCTGCCTCCCTGAGCGATCGACGCGCCGAGGCCAACGGCGTCGGCGACATGCGTTTCGACCTTCGCCACCGCCTCCTCGTCGATCAACGGCCCTTGCTGGACCCCGGCCTCGAACCCGTCGCCGACCTTGAGGTCGGCGACCGCTCGCGCCAGGGCCGTGGCGAACGCATCGTAGATGCCGTCCTGGACATAGACCCGGTTCGCGCTGATACACGCCTGACCTGTATTGCGATATTTGGTCGCGATCAGGCCAGCCACCGCCTGATCGATATCGGCATCGTCGAATACGAGGAACGGCGCGTTGCCGCCTAACTCCATCGACAGCTTCTTGATGGTCGTCGCCGATTGAGCGATCAGGATACGGCCGACTTCGGTCGATCCGGTAAAGGTGATCTTGCGTACCAGCGGATTGGCGGTCAGTTCGCCACCGATGACACGCGCCGCGCCCGTCACGACGCTGAGGACGCCTGCCGGCACGCCGGCGCGCGCCGCCAAGTCAGCCAGCGCGAACGCGGTGAGCGGCGTCTGTTCGGCAGGCTTGACCACCATGGTGCAGCCAGCCGCCAGCGCCGGCGCCGCTTTGCGAGTGATCATCGCCGCAGGGAAATTCCAGGGCGTGATTGCGGCACAGACCCCGACCGGCTCCTTCAGCGTGAGGATGCGGCGATCGCGCTCGGGCGCGGCCATCACATCACCCTTTACGCGCTTCGCTTCCTCGGCGAACCATTCCACGAACGAGGCCGCATAAGCGACCTCCCCCTTGGCTTCGGCAAACGGCTTACCCTCCTCCTTGACGATCAGCCGGGCAAGATCGTCGGCATGAGCGACGATCAGGTCGAACCAGCGGCGCAAGATGATCGAGCGCTCCTTGCCCGAGCGGGCACGCCATTGCGGCAGCGCCGCATGCGCCGCCTCGATCGCTGCGCGCACCTGTTCGATGCCAAGTTGCGGGATATCGGCGAGCTTCTGTCCGGTCGAGGGATTGTGCAGCGCGCGCACGCCGTGCGCGCCCTCTCCCACCCACTCGCCGTTCACATAGGCAGAGGTACGAAACAGGCTCTCGTCTTGGAGGTGATCCATGGCAGCGGTCTTTCGGTACGAAGGTGAGGCTCAGGCTGGATAGCGACCGACGAAGAAGGCTTCGTCGGGATCGCTGGTGGGGTCGATCCCGGCCGCTTCCTGTCCGCGGCGCAGCACCGCCATGTCGCGCGCATAGACACGCTGGGTAGGATGCGGAATCGGTCCGCCGTTATAGCCTTGCAACCACGCCTCGTATTTCCACATCATTCGGTTGAGCAGACCGTTGGCGGCGATCGGCAAGCTGCCGAAGGCGCGCCGTGCCGGGTCGAGCTTGTACCAGATCTCGGTTGCCTCGTCGTATTTGCCGTCCTGGATCAGCTTGTGCATCCGCGGCACCCAGGGGCCGTAATAAGCCGAATAATTTGTTCCGCAGAACGGAATGGGGATCAATTGCGCGAGCGGCACATATTCATATTCGAGCGGCGAGGAGATCACCACTTCCTGATGGAAGTGACGATGGGCCTCCACTGCCGCCATGATATAGGGCAAGCCGCCCTCGACCTTGATCGCGGCGACGTTGGGGCAATCGTCGATCAGCCGCCGCAGCAGCGGCACCGGCAGGTCGGCCGGATGCAGGCGCGAAAAACCCCAGGCCGGTAACGGGAACAGCATCACCGCCAAGTTGGTGGCATCGCACACCGCCCTGGAATAAGCGTAAACCTCGTCGTATGACTTGGGGTAGAAAAAGGGCGGATAGCCCAGCAGGACGAGTTCGGCACCGGCCGCCTCGGCAATCCGTACCGCCTCGATACTTTCCTCGAGCGTGTTGAACACGGCATGATGCACGACGAACAGCCGGCCCTTGGCCTGGTCCGCCATGATCTCGCAGAATTGGCCGTATTGCGCGATCGTGATGGCCACTTCGGAACAGGCAAGCGACCCGACAAAGCCGTGCTCGACGCTCAACTCGACGTCGTGGCGGATCGCGCGCTCGTTGAGCCGCTTGAAATCGGCCGTGACGGTGGGGATGGTGACGTTCGCGACGCCCACCATCCGTTCACGCGCCCATTCGCGGGCCTCACTTTTGGTGTAGCTGGCCATATGTGCCCTTTCAGAGTTTGGTTTCGAACGCGATCGGCATCGGCTGGGCGAGCCCAGCCTCAAGCGCCTTGGTGAGGATCATCTCGGCGACGACGATGTCTTGGAGGCCTCCGCCAACGGATTTGAACATCGGCTGGTGTGCCGCTGCTACAAGGGCATCGATCTCGCCGCTGATCAACGCATGCAGCGAATAGGACTTGGCCCCGACGTCGATCCCGGCCTGCCGGGCGGCGATCATATCGCCGGTTTCCTCCAGCACTTCCTCGAGCATGTCGCACACGATCAGATCGGCGCGCGCGGCGACGCTGACGTCGATCTCGCGCTGCTGCGGGATGGTGGAACCGACCGAGACCACCGCCGCGCCGGGCTTCAGCCAGTCGCCGAACAGGGTCGGAACTTCGCCATGAGACCGGGCAGCAGCAAGCACGATATCGGCGCCCGCGACCGCGTCCTGCGCCGAGCTGGCCGCGCGGGCGGGCACGCCGGTGTCGCGCGTCATCGCCGCGGCGAACTCCTCGCGGCGCGCGGGCGTAGGGCTGAAGACGATCACTTCGTCGAGCGGGCGCACGCTGGCAAAGGCGCGGGCGTGCATCGAGGCCTCGAGCCCGCTGCCGACCACGCCGAGCCGGGCCGGCCCGTGCGGCGCGAGCCGGTCAAGCGCCGCGGCCGACGTCGCCGCGGTGCGGAAACCAGTGAGCAGATTGGCATCGAGAAAGGCGGCGATGCGGCTGGTCTCGCGATCGAACAAGACCACGACATATTCGACCCCGGGCTTGGCCGACGCCATCGCCATGCCCATCAGCTTGGCGCCATAATAGCGCCCACCCGGCGGCACCGCGGGCAGCGAGCGCAGCCAGGTCCGCCCCGATTGCGCGATGCTGCGCGGCGGCGCAGCGAGCGCCTCGAGCGGCTGCGCATAGGCAGATTGCAGCGCGGCAATCGCATCCGGCCAGCGAAAGACGGCGCGTGCCGCCTCGCCGGACACAAACACCGGGCCGTCAGCGTTGCTGGACAAACTCATCTCCTCATCATCCGACGCCCGGCAGCGGCAGCCGCCGGCAGGCAAGCATTACGGAACTATCCGTATCGGAAATCGATAGGGTGTCAATATTGACATTGACCCGATATCAATCTCGATGTTGATTGAACCTGCGCGATAGAACCCCTGGAGGAGCGATTGCCCGAGGACGATTATTCCCGACTGCGGCAGTTGATCGACGCGCACGAAGGCGCCGGCGACCTGCGGCTGCCGCCCGAACCAAGGCTGGGCGCGCAGCTCGGCGTGACGCGCGGTAGGCTGCGCACCTTGCTGAAGCGTGCCGAAGATGACGGCTTGATCTGGCGGCATGTCGGCAAGGGAACATTTGTCGGTGCCCGATCGACTGCGGACGAGGGGCAGGTCGCGATCAGCATGAGCGACCTGTTCGATGCGCGTTTGCTGATCGAGCCGCAACTCGCCGCGCAGGCCGCGTTGCATGCGACGTCCGCCGATCTGCTCGCGATGGAGGCGTGCCTGGCCGAGATGGCGGGGATCGATAGCTTCCTGCATTGGAAGCGGCTCGACAGCCGGCTGCATCGCGCCATCGCCCGTGCGACGCACAATGCGTTGCTGCTGGTGGTGTTCGACACGATCCGCGCGCCGATCCGCGGCGCGCTGGAACGCCGACTTGAGCGGGTGTTTGGCGGTCTGCCGGGTCCGCGCTCGGGCGCCGATGTGGAGCATCGCGCCATCGTAGAGGCGATTGCGGCGCAAGACCCCGGCGCCGCCGCAGCGGCAATGCGCGATCATATCGCCTCGGTGCGCAGCCACTTGTTCGGCCTGCACTAGCGCGCGGGCTCGCCAGGGCAAGGCGACGGGCAACAGCACTCAGCCCAGCTTGCGCATCACCGCGCCCGCCATCGCCATCAGCCGGCGCGAGCCCGTAAGCGTCAGGATCGCCTCTTCCGCCGGCCGCCGCGCGAGGCGCTCCAGCGGCGGCAACGTACCGGGCGAACGCGCCTCGCGGCCCATCCGCGGATTGACCGAGCAGCGCACCGGCATCCCTAAGATCATCCGGCGCATGCACAGATTGTCGCGATTGCACCGAACAATCGTGTCAGGCGTGCCGGCAAGGATCTTGGCCGCATAAGATGGATCGGCCAGCATCGGCCGCGCGACCATTACCAGGTCGCCATGCCCCTCGCGAAGAGCGTGGGCGGCACGCGCCGGGTCGTGCAGGCCCTGGATGAGCACCGGTACCGTCAGCACGCGCTTGAAGATCTGCACGTCGCCGCTGTCGACCAGCGCGCCGTCGGCCGCGGGCGCGCTCGTGTCCATCGTCTCGTAGCAGCCCGATGACAGGGCGACATAGTCCAGCCCGGCCACTTCCACCTGCCGGGCGATCTCGGCAAAATCCTCCGCCCCTTGTCCGTCCGGCAGATGATCGTCCGCCGTGATGCGCAGCCCCACCGCGAAACCGGGCCCCACGGTCGCCCTGATCCCGGTGACGATATTGACCAGCACGCGCGCACGGTTCGTTACGGATCCGCCATAGTCGTCGGTGCGCCAGTTGGTGCGCGGCGAGAGGAAGGAAGCGAGGAAATAACTCATATGCGCGGCCACCTCGACGCCGTCCCAACCGGCGCGCTCGACGCGCAGCGTCGCCGCGATCATCTCCTGTTCGAACTGACGGATTTCGGCGATGGTCGCCTCTTGGGGCATCGGCGTGATGCGGTCGACGGGCACGTGCAAGCCACGCGGGAACCGCTCGCGCGGGATGACCACGTTGCAGGGACTGGCCGAGATGATCGGCCGGTCCGGCGCCGGGACTCCCATCCGCCCGAATCCCGGCATCAGCTCGGCGATGATCGGGACGCTGTGCCTATGCACCGCATCGGCAACACGACGAAAATCGGGAATGAAATCATCAAGGTCAAACCGCAGCAAGGGGCGGAACGGTGCCTCGTCATACCCGCGCCGCGCGGCGATCGCGCCGCCGGCAATGATCATACCGGCCCCGCCGCGCGCGCGTGCCTCGAAGAAGGCGATCGTCTGTTCGCTCGGGCTGCCGTCCGGATTGGGCGCGTTCGCCGCCATCGGCCCCATCACCATCCGGTTGGCCAGACGAAGCGGGCCGATAATTGCCGGCTGGCCGAGGATGTCGCGGATTTCCTCCGGGGTCATGGTCTGCCCTGCTGTGTGGTTGCCACGTCGATCAGGCCACCCTGCCGACCGGGGCAGCGAGTTCCTTGAGCGCCAGGCTGATGTCGGCAAGCTTGCGGGGCGGCGGCATCGCTCCGGCAAGCACCAGCGCGCGCCCTTGGACATAGTCCTTGGTCGCATTGACGCAGTCGAGCGCGATCACCCTACCCTGTTTGAGGTAGATAACCGAAAAGCTGCGGGTCGCGGGGTCCCCGCGCAGGATCGCGATGTCGTGACCGATCGACAACCCGACGGTTTGCAAGCGCAGATCATATTGATTCGACCAGAACCAAGGCACTGTCCGATACTCGACCGCCTGGCCCGTGATTGCCCTGGCCGCAACGTTCGCCTGGTCATTGGCATTTTGGACCGATTCGAGCCGGATCGGCCGGCCATCGGCAAAGTCGTTGGCGTGGAGTGCGCAGTCGCCGATCGCGTAGACATGGGCGAGACTGGTGCGGCACTGCGCATCGACCGCGACGCCGTTGCCCCCTTGCGCCCCTGCGGCGAGAAGCGGCTCGACAGCGGGAACGATGCCGATGCCGACGATGACCATATCACACGGCACCACCTCTCCGTCGTCAAGGCGCACTCCTGAGGCGCGTCCCTGCGTCCCCTCGATGCCCACGACGCCCGACCCCAACCGCAGATCCACGCCATGCGCGCGATGTTCGGCTTCGTAGAAGCGCGACAGCGGCTGTCCCGCGACGCGGGCCAGGACCCGGTCCAGCGCTTCGATCACCGTCACCCGCTTGCCAAGCTTGGTGAGAACGGCGGCTGCCTCCAGCCCGATATAGCCGCCGCCGATGACCGCGACGCGGCGCGTGCGGTCCAGCGCATTGATCATGCCATCGACGTCGCCGCGCGTGCGCACCGCATGGACGCCTGCCAGCGATTGTCCCGGACAGGTGAGGCGGCGCGGTGCGCCGCCCGCTGCCCAGATCAGGTCACCGTAGCGGATCGACCGATCATCCTGGATGGCGACGACACGCTGCTCGGCATCGACATGCGTGACACGGCACCCGAGCAGCAGGCTCACCTGCCGCTCCTCCCAGAACGATGCCGGCCGGATCAGGATCCGCTCGAACGGTTTCTCGCCGGACAGATAGTCCTTCGACAGCGGCGGCCGCTCATAGGGCAGGTCCAGCTCATCGCCGATGATCGCGATCGATCCTTCGAACTTTGCCTGGCGCAGCGCCAGCGCCGCCTGCGCACCGCCATGACCGCCGCCAACGATCACTACATCGAAATATTGCACTGGCCATCCCTCCGCTCCGGGCCGGATCGCCCGGATATCATTCGGCGCGGGCCCATCGCCGCTGCGTCTCGTTGACACTTACTATACCGGAACGTATCGTATCGTAAATAGCTGGACGGACAGCGCTCGGCAGTTCTGCCGATCGAGCGAGGCAGAGGAGAAGTGCCCGTGACAATCCCCACGCTTCCTGTCCTCGCGGCCGCCCGCCAGGCGTCACGCCAGATGGCTGATCGCGACACGCCTTTCATCCGCGACGAATGGTATGTCGCGGCCTTTGCCGACGAGGTCGGCCGGACGCTGCTCAAGCGGACCCTGCTCGATCGGCGCGTGGTGCTGTATCGCACCGAACAAGGCGACGCGGTAGCGCTCGCCGACCGTTGCGCGCATCGCTCCTATCCGCTCTCCTCGGGCTATCTCGAGGGAGATACGCTGGTCTGCGGCTATCATGGCTTCCGGTACGACGCGGCGGGAGACTGTATCGAGGTGCCCTCGACGGCGAAATGCCCGCGATCGATCGGCGTCAGGCGGTATCCGCTGGTCGAACGCGGCGGCTTGGTCTGGATCTGGATGGGCGAGCCGCAAGGGGCATGCGCTGCTCCCTTGCCCGACCTGCCCTTTCTCGCCGATCCGCATTGGGTGCGGTCGCAGGGCTATTTTCACCTGCGCGGCAATTATGTGAGCCTGCACGAAAATCTGCTCGACCTGACGCATCTGAGCTACATTCATGCGAAAAGCTTCGGGACCCCCGATTATGCCCGCGCGCCGTTCAAGACCGAGGTCGATGGCGGGCATATTGTCATCCGCCGAGACGTCGTGCCTACCCGGCTGCCTCCGGTCTGGGGCGAGCCGACCGGACTTGCCGGCATCGACACCGCCGCGCGCATCGCCACGTCCGAATTCATGACGCCGGGCGCCCACCAGGTCGGCGTGCGCTTCTACGATAGCAGCCTGGCTGCGGGAAACCGCGCCGAATTTGAGATCCGCACGGCGCACCTGCCAACGCCCGAAACGCATGGTACCACGCACTATTTCATCGTTCACGGCCGGGACTTCGCGACCGCTGACGCGCACCTGACCACCCGGATGCACGACCAGTTGTTCGCCGCCTTCGCCGAGGACGTCGACGCGATGGCACTGCTTGAGGAGACACTCGAGGCGACGCCAGCAGATGAGATGTACGAAATATCGGTGGCCAGCGACGCACCGTCGGTTGAAATGCGCCGCTATTTGAAGCGGCGTGCGCTGTCGCAGCACGATTGCGCCGATTCGCCCGATCGGCGAGCAAGCGACCGCGCGATGGCGCGGCCAGCCGGCGCCTGATCGCATGTACAAGGCCGTTCTTCTGCTCAAGCGGCGCCCCGACCTGGCGTCGGTAGCGTTTTCGCAAGACTGGCTGGATGTGCCATGGGCGGCGTTTGGCCGGAGAGAAAACGTGCTGCGCCACGTCCATAACCGCGCCGTTCAAGAGCACACGCCGATCGAGAACGCGCCGATGGCCGCGTTCGATGCGGTCGATGAATATTGGTTCCGGGATGTCGGGGCTGCCCGCTCCTATTTTCTCGACCGGGCTTTCGCCGACACCTGGCATGCGCTCGGCGCGCCGTTGCTGTCCGCACCGCCGCTTGCGCTGAGCGGACCCGCTCATCTGCTATGGCATCGCCACGTCGCGCGGCCGGCCGATCCGGTAAAGATCGTCACCCTGCCGGTGCGCCGCGCGCGAATGACGCCCGAGGCATTTGGCCGTCACTGGATCAATGTTCATTCCGTGCTGGCGCTCGACGGGCCGAAAACCCGGACGCGGCTGCACCGCCTCGAGCCCTGCTTATCCGACAACAACTCGATCATCGGTTTTCCCGCTGCGCCCTTTGATGGCGTCGGAACAATCGAATTCGCCGACCGCTCGGACCTTCACGCGGAATTCGCCAGCGACTATTATCGCAACGTGCTGGCGCCGGACGAACCCCGTTTCACCGATCCGTCGCGCTCCGCGGCGTTGATGGTCGAAGCATTCACCATTCGGCAGCAGGATTTCGTCTGAAAGGGTGAGGCGCGCCCAGCATCCCGGCTGCCCTCATACCCCTTGCGGTTCGCGCGCGCCGACGTGGCCGCGCTCGGTCAGCATGGCGAGCACGGCGGCGGCAAGCAGCGAACAGGTCGCCAGCGCCAACCAGGCGGTATAGTCGCCATTGGCGTCGTACATGACACCCGCCAGATAAGGGCCGATCCCCGCCCCCACGACATGCGCGGCGAAGATGCAACCATAAGCGGTACCGAAACTGCTGAGGGGGAAGTGGCGGCCGACCAGAAAGGCAATCAGGTCGGATTCGCAGCCCAGGCCGAACCCGGCCAACATCGCACCGGGCACCAGCAAAGCCGGCTTTCCGCTTAGCAGCAACAGCATGCCGGTGGCCGACAACATCAGGATTCCCGCCGTGACAATAGCGGCATCAGCAAGATCGAGGAGCCGGCCGGTCAGCACTCGGCCGCCGATGACTGCGATACCGAGCGCCGATGCAATCCGGGCCGCCTCGACGGCGCTCATCCCGCGATCGGAGAGCATCGGCACGAGATGCACCACCGTGCCCAGGACCGGGAACGCGATGAGGAAGATGAGCAACCCGATCGTCGCGAACGCCCGGCAGAAAACGACCGAGCGGATTGGCACCGACGGCGACCGCACAGCGGGGCGATCATCCATCCCGCCGAGCAGCACGATCATCCCGGCGAGGAAAGGGAAAATCACCGCCGCCAGCGCGAGATATGCGGTGCGCCAGCCCGCCGCGGCGATCAGCGGGCCAAGCACCAATGGCAACAAGGTGGCTCCCACCCCGATCGCCGTGAGCGCTACGCCGAGCGCCAGCCCGCGACCGCTGCGGAAGCGCGCTACTAGAATGCGATTGAACGCCACGGGGTTCGACGCGGCCGACAGCATCGTGACCACCCCCGACAGGATGAGGAACGAGGCGAGACCATGCACCAATGTTCCAAGCATGACGAAACCGGCGCTCAGGGCAAGAAGCGAGAAAACTGCCGGGCGCAGCGGCCCTATGCGATCGACCAGCCGTCCGGCAACCGGCACGGCGATGACATTGGCGACGGCGATCGCCACCGCTTGTAGTGACGCCTCACCCCGGCTCCAGCCGAATTCCGTCGCCATTGGCCGAAGAAAGAGCCCGACCGAATAGAAGAACAAGGACGAGAAGCCGCCTGCGATCCCGAGGAACGATCCCGCGACGGCGCGCCAGCTGGCGCGAAATTCGCTCCGCGCAGAAACGGTCGGTACCGCGCCTTGGCTCACGGTGCGCCGGCCGGGACGGCTGCCCCTTCAGCCGCAGCGTGCCCGCGCCAGAGCCACGATGGCCGGTCATGCGCGGCGAACGGCGCCGGAAGCAGTATCCTCGATTGCTGCCGGACGATCAGCCCGATCACCTGGGAGAAATAGGCCCGCCACGCTTCATCCGCGAACAGCGCTGCGCGTCGCCGCGCGCGGTCCTCGAGATCGTCATACCCCCACAGGTGGATGACCTGGTTGAGTTCGCCGAACTCGCTCTGATAGTAACCAAGCATCCGGCCGAGGTGGCGCAGCTGCACCTCCAGCCCCGAGTGCTCGTAGAGCGCGAAGAAGTCGGCGACGCGCCCCGGCACGATGTCATAAACGCGCTGTTCGACAAGCATTTCGACCTCGTTGTCCGACGACTCCGCCGACGCACCCGAGCGGACTGACCCGCGCGCCACTGGGCGCGCGGTCGCTGGCTGCAATCACATGAACGGCTGGCGTTCGGTCGGCCACCAATTGCCCTTTTCGGGTTCCTTGGCCATGTGATTGCGCAACACGCCGATCCCCGCGACCTCCAGCTCGATCACGTCGCCAGGCGACAGCTGGCGATCGAGCTCGAGCGCCGATCCCTTGCCGAAGGTGCCCGATCCGATGATGTCGCCGGGCTGGAGCCAGTCGCCGAGCGAGGCATAGGCGATCAGCTCTTCGGGCGACCACAAGGTATCGCCGCTCAGCCCGCTCGACCACACTTCGCCATTGACCCGGATCTCCATCTTGAAATCCTTCAGCTCGGCGAACTCGTCGATCGTGGTGATCCAGGGACCAATGCCATAGGCGAAGTCCTTGCATTTTTGTGGGCCCATGCCGATCGCAAATTCGTCCTTTTGGCGGTCGCGCGCGCTAAAATCGTTGAAGATGGTTACCCCGAACAGATGGTCGCGCGCGGTTTCCGGGCGCAGGTTGCGTCCGCCGCGGCCGATGATCCAGCCGAGTTCCAGCTCATAGTCCATGTAGCCCACGAACTCGGGCCAGGGCACTTCGGCGTCATGCCCGTAGGTGGTCCAGGGCGTTCCCTTGAAATAGCCCGGCACCTTGAGCAGCGCCGGGGTGGGTTGCGCGCCGATCTTCTCGTGAAACCCCTTGATATGCTCAAGGAAGGTCAGGCCATCCCTGACCACCGACGGATCTGTGGCGGGCAGCCAGGTAACGCTGTCGATCTCCAGCGATGCGCTGTCGGGGCGCTCTTCGTCGCATTTGTGGCAAGCGGCGAGAAAGCGATCGCCGAGCGCGATCGCGGCGGCCATGCTGCCGGGGAACAACGCCTCTGACAAGCGCACCGCCGCCTCGTGGGTGGCGTTATCCCGCTTCAGCGCCGCGACCGACGCCGTTTTGAGGTCGATGACCCGGTTTTCTTCGGGCAGGACAAGCACCAAGCGGGCAACAGGACCGTCGGGGCCCTGCACTTCGATACGTCCAAGCTTCACTGTCCTCTCCCTGTCCGCTAGCGGCGCCATTACGCCGCACAGATAGGTTACTGGACGTATCGTTTCGTAAAGTCAACGCGTCGGTACAACATCCTTCGCCGTGGCGACGCCGTTTTTCAACAACGGGAAGATATAGGCCAGCAGATCATCGATGAACCGGCCGTCCAATGGCGCGTGACCGACCAGCAATCGCATGTAGATCGGCGAATAGAGGACATCCATCAGCATCTCGATGTCGGTCTCGGGATCGATCTCGCCGGTGCGGCGCCACTCGTCGAGCACTTCGCGCACCACCGCCCGGCGGCCATAATGGAAGCGCTCACGAAACTCGCGACCGATCGCGGGATCGGCTTGCGCCTCGGCAATGATCTGCGCCACGATACGCCCACCCCAACCCGAATATTGCTCGACCAGCGCGCGCATATGCTGGGCGATCGCCTCGCCCGGCGGCAGGTCGCGCCGCATCGGCGTCCGGATGACGTGGTGCTCGATAAAGGCATCGATCACGACCAGCGCCTTCGAACTCCACCAGCGATAGATGGTAGCCTTGCTGACGCCCGCTTCCTTGGCGATCGCCTCCATGGTTATCCCCTGGAGCGTTTCCTTCTCGAGCAGGGCGAGCACCGATTTGAGGATCATCCGCCGCGTTTCTTCGCTGCGTGGCCGACCGGCGCTTCGGACTTGCTCCACTTCAACGACGGGTTCGTTCATCATGTTGGGCATATGGAGGGTCCCTTCCCCGGTCAAGCGCCTCGCCAGGCCGGTAGGTCATGAATAGCCGAGCGCGGCACGCCCAAGCCGCACATTCGTATCATTCAGATCGGTTCGGCGAGCAGGTCGAGTCCCTTGCGCAGCAACGCCATGCCCTGCTGGTGGCCCGTCCGAGACGGCGCCTGTTCGAGCCGGCAGATGGCGAGCGAGGTTTCCAGGATCGGCCGTACTCGCGGCTCGCGCCGCCGTTCATAGGCGGCAAGGGCCGTCGGCACGTCCCGTAACCGATCGAGTTCCTCGGCCAGCACCACCGCATCCTCGATCGCCATGCCACCGCCCGAGGTGAGCTGCGGCGACATGCTGTGGACCGCGTCGCCGATCAGCACGACGCGCCCGCGATGCCAGGGCTGAGGCAGCATCAGAACGTCGAACGGGCGGTAGCTGATCGGCGAGGCGACAGTCGCTGCCTCGGCCAGCGCGATCAGCTCCGGTGCGGTGAACTCGGCGGTGCGCCGGCGCCAATGCGCGGCGAGCCGCTCTGCGTCGAAGCGCTTCTGGCGCTCACCGGTCTCGAGCACGAAATAATAGCAATGTTCCTGCGACAGCGGGATCGCGCCCACCACCTCGCCGCCGGCCGAACGGTAGAAGGTGACTCCATCCATATCGTCGGGTCGAGGCGCGGTGTAGCGGATGCCACCTTGCCCACAATAGGCCGGCGCATGTGCCTCGCCGAACAGCAGGCGGCGCGTCGCCGAATAGACGCCGTCGGCTCCCACCACGAGATCGGCACTGATCCGCTCGCCGGTCGACAATCCAAGCTCGACGCGGTCGCCGCGCTCCTCCAGCGAGGTGACCGTCGTCTCGAACGCGATCGTGGCGCCGACCTCGATCGCCGCGCGCTCGAGCGTATCGGCCAGTGCCGGCCGCATGATGCCGAACGCGCCGGGCTGATCGGGGTGGAAGACGCGGGGCGGCCGCATCTCATCGACCAGCCGGCCGCTGGCATCGCGCGTCTTGACCACGTCATAACCATAGCCCGCGGCAATGCAGGACTCGGCCAAGCCGATCATCTCGAGCGCGCGGAGCGCGTTGCCGAGGAGCGAAATGCCGGTGCCGAGACGATCGGCGCGATTGCCCTTCTCGACGATGCTGACGCCGATCCCGCGCCGCCGCAAAGCCACCGCCAGCGTCAAGCCTCCGATCCCTCCGCCAATGATAACGACATTTGCAACCGCGGGCATGAACGCTCTCCTGAATGCCGGTGCGGGATGATCCCGCTGATTCTTCTCCGGCCTGAAATGATCGTCGTAGGTTCCTCGTCTCGTGCCTCTGGATGCTTGCCTCGACGGCCCGCGCGGCTCAGCGCGGGCCGATCACCGCCAGCGACGAGGACGCCGTCGCCAACGGGATGCGGTCGTCACCCAGCAGCTGTCCGTGCGCGAACGCCACCCGCTTGCCGAGCTTCTCGACGCCGGCACGAACATAGAGCCGACCGGCCGTCGCCGGGCGCAGCATATTGACGGTCAGCGAGATGGTGGAGCAGGTCTGTCCCGGCTCGAGCGCCGACAATACCGCGATGGCGATCGCGCAATCGAGCATGTTGGCGAGCGTGCCGCCGCTGACCACGCCATTGCCTTGGGTCGTCTCCGCGCCCGCCGTGAACGCGACCAGCACGTCGCCCGGACCGCCATCGACCAGCACCGCGTCGAGTGCCAGGAACGCCGGGTTGCAATCGAGCGCGACATCGCGCTCGCGTTGCGCGATCGCGCTAGCGATCATGCGCCGAGTCTCGTTGTCGCCGGGCGGCATGGTCGTGGCCTCACCCACGGGCAGCTGCGCAGCGGATTCGCTGCGTCCCCAGTCCGTCTATCTCGCCGACCATCAGATCGCCGTCCCTGAGATAGCGGTTGTAATGCGTGCCGTTGCCTGCGGGCGAACCGGTGCAGATCACATCGCCCGGCATCAACGGCGTGTAGCGCGAGATATATTCGATCTGGCGCGCGATATCGAACATCATGTCGCCGGTCGTCTCGTTCTGCATCAACTGCCCGCCGACGCTCAGACGAATGCCGAGATCATAGGGGTCCGGCACGAACTCGGCGGGCACCAGATAAGGTCCGAACGGCAGGAAGCCGGCCTGGCCCTTGGCGCGCAGCCAGTCAGTGCCGAGCATCTTGTAGTCGGTCCGCGCGATGAGATCGCGCGCGCTGATGTCGTTGGCGATCGCATAGCCCGCGACATGCTCCATCGCCGCCTCACGCGCGATGCCATAGCCTGGCCGGCCGATCACCACGGCGAGCTCGAGTTCCCAATCCGGTTTCTGGGTATTGCGTGGCAAGACCAACGGATCGTTCGGCCCGGCGACGGCGGACACCGGCTTGGTGAACACATAGGGTTCGCCATGGGCGATCCGCTCGTCCATCATATTCTCGGCCCAGCGCCGAAGATCGTCGCCGGTCAAGCCCTCGGGACCGACTCCCATGTCGATCGTCATATGGACGACATGGGTCCGGTAATTGGCACCGGTGCAAAAGATCTGGCGCGGCAGGTCGACCGGCGGGAAAAAATGCACGGCCGCGACGTCACGCGCGCCCTCATCGCCGCTCAGCCCGTCGGCCGCGACGGCATCGTTCAACGCCGGCAGCACGGTCGGCCAGCTTTCCAGCAAGGTCAGCAGCGACGCGCCGCGAAAGGGCGCCAGGACGGCGCTCCCCGAACGGTCGATCAGCGCATCGAGCGTGTCGATACGATCACCCCTGACGATGCCAACGGCCTTGGGCGTATCATCGGCGGAATAGGTGGCTAGGGCATAGCGGGTGGTCAACGGTGCGGCTCCTTGTTCATCCACCGGCCGCCAAGGCGCCGGTCAGCAGGCCGGTATCGACCAGCGTCGAATAAACGGCATCGGCGCCGGGCAGACCAAGGTGACGGCGCTGCGCGACCAGCAGATCGATGCCGGCGGGATCGGGGACGAGGGTGGTCGACACAGCATCGACGAGTGCGGTGGCGACCGGCAGCGTCGCACCACGCGGCATCAACGCGAGCGGGTCCGCGACGATGTCCGCTCTGGCCTGTTCAAGCGCCGCCAACCAGCGCACGATCTCGTCGCGGCGATCGCCGAGCTGTCCGGTTCGGACGACGATCCCCTGCCCGGGAAAGCCGGGAAAGGCCCGGTCGGCATGGGCAAGACATTGCATGCCGGCAGCCTCGGCCATCCCCAGGAAGGGCGGCCCGAGCAGCGTCGCGTCGCCGTCGCCCGCGATCAATGCCGCGAACCGCTCCTTGACACCGCCGGCCGGCAGGACCGTACAGGCGTCGAAGGCAATGCCGGCATCATCGAGCATCATGCGCAGTGCGATGACGAAGCCGTTCTCGACCGAATCGACCAGCAGGCGCCCTCCATCAAGGCTGGCGACGGTCGTGAACTCGGGGCGCGCGACGAGCGCGATACTGGTGGTCCGCTCGACTTGCGCAACGATACGGAAGTCGTCGCCGCGGCCGCGCCGGTTCCAGAGGATGACATTGTCCATCGCGGTCACCGCGACATCGCACTCGCCGGCTAGAAGCGCCTCGTATTGCTGATCGGACGAGCCGGTCGGGATGCCCTCGACATGCAAGCCATAGGCCGCCAGCAAGCCGCCGCTATCCGCGACGGCATGAATCGCCGGCGGGACGAACCACATGACCTTCAGCATTCATCCTCCCAGATTTGCATACTTTCTGAACGGTGCGTTTCGTCTCGTCAAGCATGGAAGCGTTTTCAGCGCTCGGCTATCGGGTCAGGTTATATCCAAAACGGTGGTCAGGCCTTGACGCAAGCTCCGATCTGCTTGACATTAATATACAGTTCGAAGCGTTTTGTATCTATGTAACGATAAGGCGAAAATGATGACATTGGCGGAGGGCATGAAGGTGGCAGCAACTGAGGCGATCGTTCGCCCTGTGCGACGAATTGTAACCGGAGAGAATGCGCAAGGCAGTTCGATCATCGTCTCCGACGGGCCGACGCCGAATATCGTGAAGCCGGGCCATTCGCCGCTCGTCGCGCAAGTCCTGTGGGCCACCGGCGACGGCGCCGCTCCGGGCGACGACCCAGCGCCTGCGGGCCATGCGTTCGGCTTCCACTCGCATGGCGGCTCGATCCTGCGCATCGTCGACTTCCCGCCGGACGAAACCTACCAGACCGACGAGATGATCGAGTTCCTCGATGCCAACGAGGTGCGCGACCGGGGCAAGCCGCGTCATTTCTGGTTCCACAAGACCGAATCGCTCGACTATGCGATCGTCCTCGACGGCGAGATCTACGCTATGCTCGACGAGGGCGAGACGCTGATGCGCCAGGGTGACGTGCTGATCCAGCGCGCCACCAATCATAGCTGGTCCAACCGATCGGACAAACCGTGCCGGATGGCGTTCGTGTTGCTTGCGCTGATCGAGGATCAGGCGGCATGAGCAAGGTCATCATCACCTGCGCGGTGACCGGCGGCGCCCACACGCCGTCGATGTCGCCGCACCTGCCGGTCACTCCCGAGGAAATCGCCGATCAATCAATCGAAGCGGCCGAAGCCGGCGCCTCGATCATCCATCTCCATGCGCGCAATCCCGAGGACGGGCGCCCCTCGGGCGATCCGGCGGTCTTCCAGCGCTTCCTGCAACGGATCAAGGGCGCGACCGACGCGGTCGTCAACATCTCCACCGGTGGCGGCGGTCCGACCATGCCGATCGCCGAGCGTACGCTGGCAGCCCAGGCGCTGCGGCCCGAAATGTGCTCGCTCAATATGGGATCGATCAACCTCAACCTGAGCGAGATGGCCGGTCGCGAGCGAACGTGGAAGTACGATTGGGAAAAGCCGTTCCTCGAATCGACCAAGGATCTGGTTTTCCGCAACACCTTCGCGGATATCGAATGGATCCTCGAGAATATCGGGGAGCGCGGCGGCACGCGGTTCGAATTCGAATGCTACGACGTCAGCCATCTCTACACCCTCGCCTATTTCCTGGAGCGCGGCCTGGTGAAGCCGCCGCTGTTCGTTCAGACCGTGTTCGGCCTTCGCGGCGCGATGGGTGCGCACCCCGAGGATCTGATGCACCAGAAGCGAACCGCGGACCGATTGTTCGGCAACGACTATAAATGGTCGATCCTCGCGGCGGGAAAGCACCAGATGCCGCTGGCGACGATGGCCGCGCTGATGGGCGCCAATGTGCGGGTCGGACTGGAAGACAGCCTCTATATCGGCCGCGGCGAACTGGCCCCGTCGAATGCCGCACAAGTCCGCAAGATCCGGCACATCCTCGAAGAGCTCGGCATGGAGATCGCAACCCCCGACGAAGCGCGGCAGATGCTCGCGCTCAAGGGCGCCGGCGAAGTCGGCTTCTAAGAAGCGAGAGGCGGTGGCCACACCGCCTCTCGCTCATCCGGCGCGATCCAGCACCCGGTCGATCTGGCGGCGGCGCCACGTTGCCGGGGACTGATCGGTGGCGCGCTGGAAAAAGCGTCCGAAGTGCGCTGGATCCTCGAACCCGAGCATATAGCCGATCTCGCCCGCGCTGGCCTTGGAGAAGAGCAATAACCGCTTGGCTTCGGCCACCGTCTGCTGCCGCACCACCTCGCTCGAGGTCTGTCCGAAGGCACGCCGCGTGGCGCGATTGAGAAGATAGGCCGTGGTGCCAAGCGCCGCCACATAATGCTCGGTCGGCCAGCGCTCGCGCACTTTCTCGTCGATCAGCCTGAGAAACGCCCGCAACAGGCGATCGTCGGTCGAATCCTCCAGCTGCGGGCGTTCGAATCCGAGCAGGCGATCGATCAGAATCGCGATCAGCTGCACTTGGCAGCCAATCGCGCTGCGACCGTGCCTGGCCCCGAAGCGCGACTCCTCGCCAAGCGCCTCGAACAGGGCTTGCAGCCGCGCCGCCGGGTCGGGAGCGAGCGTGATGAGGCCCGGCGTATCGAACACTGTCCAGGATTCGCCGCCGAAGCGCGCCCGCAGTTCCGCGATGAAGCCCACCGCCATGCTGACGACAATGGCGTCGGTGGGTGCCGCAATCTCGAAACCGTGCACGATGTTCGGCGGCATGATCGTCAGCGCGCGTCCGGGCAGCGCATGCGTGCGTCCCTCGATCGCGTACGATCCCGAGCCTTGCCACAAGCTCAGCTGATAAAGGTGCGGATGGCAGTGTGCCTCGACCCTACCGTGATGCAGCGCGACCCGATCGAGTACGCGCTCGACATGCACGGCGTCGGTTTCGCGGGCGTCCGCGGGGACGCCGTAGATATAATAGAACGGCACCTCAGCCATGGCGATCCGCCATCGGTCTTTGAGCAAATGGCCAGCTTTTTTGGCGCATCGTCTTTGTGCCGGCGGCGCTCCTGACGGACAATCGCGTTACAAAATTCAAGGAGAGGCAGGGATGTTTCTGCGCAATGCATGGTATGTGGGCGCCTGGGCCCATGAGGTTCAGGGACAGACATTGCTGTCGCGCAAGCTGCTCGGCGAGCAAGTGGTGTTCTTCCGCAAAACGTCGGGCGAGGTCGCGGCATTGCGCGACCGGTGCAGTCACCGCTTTGCGCCGCTGTCGATCGGCCGCCACGAAGGCGACTGTGTGCGCTGCATGTATCATGGACTGGTTTTCGACAGCGAGGGCCATTGCACCGAGGAACCGGGCCGCGCGCGACCGGCGCCCGGCCTCGATGTCCGCGCTTATCCGGTAATCGAACGCTGGAAGCAGGTGTGGATATGGATGGGCGAGCCTGCGCTTGCCGATCCTGCACTGATCCCCGATTGCACCTATCAGGACAGCCCGGACTGGGCCTCGATCCCCGCCTATATCCGTTATGACGCCGACTATCGCCTGATCCTCGACAATTTGATGGACTTCTCGCATCTCTCGTTCGTCCACGAGACCACGCTCGGGGGATCGCTTGGAATCGCCACGACCCGCCCCAAGATCGACCAGATCGAGGACGGCGTGCGGATGACCCGCCGCTACCCAGTCGAGGAGAGTTTCGCGCCCTATCTGAAGGGCTTCGAGACCTTCACCGGACCGATCGACCGCTGGCACGTCTACGAATTGCTGATCAGCGGCAACGTCTTCACAATGGACTCGGTCAGCGCGCCCGCAGGCACCAGTTCGATCGACGGACCGCGGGCGCCCGAGGCGATGCAATTCCGGGCAACCCAGATCGTGACGCCGGAGAGCGAGCACAGCTCGCACTTCTTCTGGACCTACGCGCATAACTTCAACATCCACGATGGCGCGTTCACCCAGAAGCTGGCCGATCGCATCGCCGAGGGCTTTGCCGAGGACAAAGCGATGATCGAGGCGCAGCAGCACGTGATCAATACGGACGGTGAAGACGGCATGGGCTATATCCTCGCCGACAACGGCCTCGCCCTGTTCCGGCGCCTGCTCAACGAGCGGCTCCAGGCCGAGCAGCGGCCCGCAGCAGTGTCGCTGGCGGCCACCGCCTGAGCTCAGCCGGCCACGGTCGTCCGGAGCGCGCGCGCTCCGGACGCCAGCAGCCCGACATCCGTACCGACCGAGACGAAGGTCACGCCGTCGGCGATGCGCGCGCGCGCATCGTCGGGCGAGAGCGCGAAAATGCCGGCGGGCTTGCCCGCCCGGGCGATGCGGGCAAGCGCGTCCGCGATCGCTGCCTGTACGTCGAGATGGCGCGGGTCACCAAGATGGCCAAGCGACGCTGCGAGGTCCGCCGGTCCGATGAACAGCGCGTCGACGCCGTCGACTTGCGCGATCCGATCGAGCGCATCGAGTCCTGCCCGGCTCTCGATCTGCACGATGAGCGTGACGGTTTCGTGCGCGGTCGCGACATAGCCGGTATCGGCGCCGAACCGCGATGCCCGGCTGGTCGCGCTCGCCACCCCGCGGATGCCATGCGGCGGGAACCGTGTCGCGGCGACCATGTGCCGCGCTTGCTCGGCGCTTTCCATCATCGGCACGAGCAAGGTGCGAAAGCCGATATCGAGATATTGTTTGATGATCGCGGGATCCCCGATCGGCACGCGGGCGACTGGCTCGACCGGATAGGGGGCGACAGCCTGGAGCTGCGCGAGCAGCGTCTGTACGGTATTGGGCGCATGCTCGCCGTCGAACAGCAGCCAGTCATAGCCGGCGCCGGCGCAGATCTCGGCGGTATAGGGGTTGGCCAGCGCCTGCCATAGACCGAGCAACGGCTGCCCCGCATTCAAGCGGTCCTTGAAGCTGGTCATGTGAAACGCACCGAGATCGCGCCGAGCTGGCCATAGTCGACATGGAAGCTGTCGCCTGGCCGGGCGAAGACCGGCGCGGTGAAACTACCGCCGAGGATGATCTGTCCCGGTTCGAGCCATTCGCCATGCGGCGCGAGCTTGTTGGCGAGCCAGGCCGGGCCGTTGGCGGGATGGTTGAGCACCGCCGCGGCGACGCCGGATTCCTCGATCACACCGTTCCTGTAGAGCAATGCCGCTACCCACCGCAGGTCGACCGCATCGGGCTTGACCGGACGCCCGCCGAGCACGATGCCGGCATTGGCGGCATTGTCGGAGATGGTGTCGAAGACCTTGCGGGTAACGCCGCTCGCCTTATCGATCCGTTCGATCCGGGCGTCGATGATCTCGATCGCGGGCGTCACATAGTCGGTCGCGCGCAGGACATCGTAGATCGTGCAGCCCGGACCGCGCAGCGACTCCTTGAGGATGAACGCGAGCTCGACCTCGACGCGTGGTTCGATGAAGCGCTCGACCGGAATGTCGTGCCCATCGAGGAACAGCATGTCGTCGAGCAAGGTGCCGAAATCGGGCTCGGTGACGTTCGACGAACGCTGCATCGCGCGGCTGGTCAGGCCGATCTTGTGGCCGATCGTCCGCCGGCCAGCGGCCAGCTTGCGCTTCACCCAGGCGCGACTGACAGCATAGCCGTCCTCGAGCGTCATGTCGGGATGGTCGAGCGAGAATTGGCCGATCTGAGTGCGGCTTTTCTCGGCCTGATCGAGACGCTCGGCGAGCGTCTCGATCACCGTCTGGTCGAGCGGCATTGGATCAGCCCTTCTTCAATCGTTGGTGGATGCTATTGTGCTTCCAGCCTTCCGCCTCGCTCACGTACAGCGACAAGGCGAGCGGACAGCGATCGAACAGGTCGCCCAGGAACGCCGTGATGGCGGCGAATAGCTGGTCGAAAAAGGCCCGCTTGAGCGCCTCGGGGCGCCCTGGGCCCATCAGCACATTGACGTTGATGAAGGCGTCGGCCGGCTCTCGCCCATCGGCGATCACATAGTCGCTCAACCGGATGCCTCGCACCCGGATGCCCCCGACCGGGAACACGCCGTCGGACCGGTCGCGCATCTCCTCGGCGATCAATGTCAGCAAGCCGCGCAGATCGAATTGCCCCTCGAGATTGTCGGTCCACTCGACCGTCGCGTGCGCCATCACGCAATCTCCATTTCGGCCACGGTGCAGCCGACCGCAAAGATCGGGATCGGCTCGTAATAACGCAGCCGGCCCGCCCCCCCCGCCGCCGCCGCAGCAGCGATGAAGGTGCGGATCTCGAACCCGCCCTGCCCGGCATCGGCATAGGTCTCGCTATCGGTGTAGCGCAGCAGCGCCGCGCGATCATTGGCCAGCCAATGGTCGAGGAATTCGCGGTCCCAGGCTTCGTTGATACGGCCGCTGTCCGGGGTCGCCGGCCAGTGCGAGATGCCGCCGGTGGCGACCAGCGCGATCCGTTCCGGCACGCTGTCGGCTGCGCGGCGGATCGCCTCGCCGAACGCCCAGGCGCGATGCAGCGGCGTAAGTGGCGGGCCCTGGCAGTTGATATTGGCCGGGATGATCGTCAGTTCGTTGCCCGGATCGAGGAAGTGCAGCGGCACCATGATGCCATGGTCGAACTGCCATTCCTCACAATAAGCGACATCGACGCTCTGGAGCATTTCGGTGATGAGCCGTTTCGACAGCTCGGTGCTGCCGCGCACCTCGCGCTCGGGGATGCGCAGCCAGTCGGCATCCTCGATCGGGCCGGTATAGCTCTCGCCCATGCCGACCGCATAAGCGGGCATGTTGTTCATGAAGAAATTGCCGAAATGCTCGGCGGCGAGCACGATCAGCGCATCGGGCCTGGCGGCGTGCAACGCGTCACGCATCTCGCCGAAGGCGGCGTAGAGGCCGTCGCGCAATTCCTTGGGCGCGCGCTCCTCGCGTCCGGTGATGCCTGGCGCGTGGCTGCAGATACCAGTGAAAACCAAGCTCATGTCAGGCTCCCGCTACTTTCTCGTCGACGCCCGTCGTCATCGCATAGATCCCGGCCCTGACCGGGCCGTAGACTTTCACCCCGTCCCGCATCCGCTGGAGATAATCGGACCATTCGATCCCGCAGAGCGCGGCGAAGTGCATCAGGATCTGGCCGTTGACGCCGAGCACATAGAGCTTGCCGATGTCGTGATCGAGGATCGCGGCACGCTCTTCGGGGAGCAGCGCGAAGCGGTCGGCGAGCGCGCCGGGATCCGATTTGAATTGCGCCTTGGCCGCAGGATCGCGGTTGAGCGTGTAGAGCAGCTTGGACAATGCGTAGAGGCTCATGCTGGTACCAGATGGTTGATAAGGGTTCCGACCCTAGAAATCTCGGTGACCACCTCGTCGCCGGCGGAGCAGAAGTGGACACCATGCGGCGTGCCGGTGAGGATGAGATCCCCGGGCATCAGCGTCAGGAACGAGGAGAGATATTCGATCAGCCCGGCCACCGGGAGGATCATGTCCGCGGTCGATCCGTGCTGCACCTCGACGCCGTTAACCCGGGTCGACAGCGACAGCGCCTGCGGATCAGGGACATCGGCGGCATCGACGATCCAGGGGCCGAGCGCGGTGGTGGCGTCGCGATTCTTCACGCGCGCGTTTGGGCGATAGTAATTCTCCAGATATTCGCGGATCGCATAATCATTGGCGACCGTGTAGCCGGCGACGTGATCGAGTGCGTCGCTGGCGCGGACGCCGCGCGCCGGGCGGCCGATCACCGCGACCAGCTCGCATTCGGGATGCATCTGGTTGGCGTCGGCGGGCCGCGGCGTCGCACCACGGTGGCCGACAAAGCTGTTGCCCCCCTTGAGGAACGCCAAGGGGGTCTGCTGCTTGGCGGCGAAACCGAGTTCGCGGCTATGGTCGGCATAATTGAGCCCCAGCGCATAAGCCGAGACGCCCGGTGCTACCGGAGGTAACCAGTGCACCTGCGCCGCCGCCACGATCTCGCCGTTCGCCAGCATCAGCGTTCCGCCATCGTCGCTGACCACCGCCCATTGCTCGCGCCCGGCGTGGAAGATCCGCGCGCGCTTCACGAGCGTTGCTCCTCGATGCGCGTCTCGATCGACGCGAGCCCCGCCGCGTCGATGCGGACGTGCTGGCCGGCGCGTGCGCGCGGCGCGTCGCCCGGCACTCCGACCAGCAGCAGGTCGCCCGCCTTGAGCGTCATGAACGCGCTCAGGTCGGCGACCAGAGTCTCGACCGGACGGACGAGCCGCGACAGCGACCAGCGATGCACCTCCTCGCCATCGATCGACGTGCCGATCTCGGCCGGCAGCGTCGGCGCGCCCACGTCGCCCAGTGGCAGAAAGCCGTCGCGGCAACGCTGCGCGATTGCCGGCCGGTAATAGCTCGCCGCCGGCAGCGACACGTCGAGCGCGAGACAGGTCGCTGCTATCCTGCCCCAGACCGCGGCCGGCGCGACCGCGCACACGTCTTCGGCGAACAGCAAGGCGAGCGTCGCTGCCACGACCAGTTCGGGCTCGCCGGTCGGGAGCGGCACCGGCGCGCCGCCGATGGTCGCGCATGCCCGCGGCTTGATATAGACGACCGGCGCCGCCGGCGGTGCCTTATAGGGCTCGTCATGAAACGACGATTCGAGCCGGGCGCGCTCGTCGCTGTCATTGAGGGCGACGCCGTAGATCGTGCCTGAGGCGATCATCGTGTCACCTCATGCCCCGAGCCGCGGCACCTTGTGGGTGCCGTAGGCGAGCGCGACATTCTTCGTCTCCATGTAGAAGTCGAAGCTCCAGTCGCCACCGTCGCGGCCGATCCCGCTGGCCTTCATGCCGCCGAACGGCGTCGGCAGGTGGCGCACATTCTCGCTGTTGACCCAGACCATGCCCGCCTCGAAGGCGTTGGCTACGCGCAGCGCGCGGCCGAGATCGCTGGTCCACAGATAGGCCGCTAGGCCGTATTGCACATCGTTCGCTTTGGCGATCGCATCGGCCTCGTCGTCGAACGGAATGACGGTCAGCACCGGGCCGAAGATCTCCTCCTGCGCGATGCGCATCGACTGGGTAGCGTCGGCGAACAAGGTCGGCTGGAAAAAATAGCCGGCGCCTGCGCCCTGGTACGGCGCTCCGCCGGCCGCGATCACCGCCCCCTCGTCCGTCGCGATCTCCATATAGCTTTGCACCTTGGCGAAATGGCGCTGATGGATGAGCGGCCCGACCTCGGTTGCCGGATCGAACGGATCGCCGACCTTCAGCCGTTTCACGCGCTCGGCCGCGCGCGCAACGAACTGATCGTAGATCGGGCGCTGCACCAGCAGCCGCGACGACGAGGTGCAGCGCTGGCCGTTGAGCGAGTAGATCATGAACAATGCGGCATCGAGTGCCTTGTCGAGATCGGCATCCTCGAACACCACCACAGGATTCTTGCCGCCGAGCTCGAAATGCACGCGCTTCAGCGTCTCGCTACCCTGGCGCATGATCGCCGAGCCGGTCTTGGACTCGCCGACGAACGCGATCGCCTTGATATCGGGATGCTCGGTCAGCCGCTTGCCCGTGGTCTCGCCCAACCCGTTGACCGAGTTGAACACGCCGGCCGGCAGCCCCGCCTCATGCGCGATCTCGACCAGCAGCCGCGCCGAATATGGCGACCATTCCGCCGGCTTGTGTACCACCGTGCAGCCCGCAGCGAGCGCCGGGGCGATCTTCCAGGTCGACAGCATAAACGGCGTGTTCCACGGCGTGATCACCGCGACCGGGCCGATCGGCTGGCGGGTCGTATAGTTCAGATGATCAGCCGACGGCAGTGACTGCCCGTTGGCCGCCGTCGGCGCCCGATCAGCGAAGAAACGAAAATTCTCGGCGCCGCGCACTGCCGCCTTCGACATGAAGCGCCACGGCTGGCCGGCATCGAGGCATTCCACCGCGGCAATCTCGTCCGCGCGCTCGACGATCAGATCCGCCACCTTGTGCAGGATCGCGCGCCGCTTCTCGCCCGAGGTCGCCGCCCAGCCGGGAAACGCCCGCCTGGCCGCCGCAACTGCGGCGTCGAGCTCTGCTGCTGTTGCATCGCGCGCCTCGCCCAGTCGCTCGCCCGAGGCCGGTTCGAACACGTCGAACGCCGGGCCGGCACCTGTAACCGCTGCCCCGTCGATGAAATGGCCGAGCTCCCCCTCGCCTAGCCCGCCGACCGTCCGAAGTGCCTTATCCCGCATAGTTTCCGTCACCAGTTGATCCCGTCCGTTGAACCGATAGTCATCTTGGCCGCGAGGCGCCGCTATTCAGCTACGATCGCCGCTGCCGCCAGCGCTTGTCCCGCCGCTTGTTCGGCAGCGATCCGCTTCGCCAATGTTCGACGCACGCGCACCGCCGCCTCGTCCATCGGCAGCAGCGCCGGTGACAGGTCGAACAGCGACCGGCCCCGCATGCGGGCCTGGACCGCGCGGATCATCGGCTCGTCCTCCTGTTCGAAGGCGTGGCTGATCCCGGCGAACAGCATCTCGTCGACGCGCGTGTCCCCGACCGCGGCGTTGCGCGCGACGCCCCAGAAATAATGCGTGCCCGTCTCGCTCTCGGGTGTCAGGAGATGCACGGTCGGCAGGTCGGCACGGCGACCGTCGCCGGTGTCCAGCGCAATGGCATAGGCCTCGAGCAGCATATTGCTCGGCGCTTCCCAATAGGTATTGGCGTGCCCATCGATCCGCTTGACGTCGTCGCCCATCATCAGCTGGAATAAAGGGGTGTTGGGCTGATCAGGCATCGCGTGCAGCGCGGCGATGCGGTCGCCGTCCTGCTCGGCCCGATAGCGGATCGCCGCCGCCGTCCCTTCGGGCGCGATGAATGGATGGAGGAATTCGGTGTGGCTAAGATCCATCAGATTGTCGGTCACCAGCTCGTAATTGGCCGCGACATGGAGATAGCCGGTCAGAGGTCCCCAATCGGCGCGATCGAGAAAGGGATAATCGGGCGGACGCACGTCCCGGGCGGCCACTGTGTCGCCCATCCAGATCCAGATCAGGCCATTCTGAACTGCGGTCGGATAGTGCCGCACGCTTAGCGAAGCCGGCCGCGCGCCCTTGCCGTGCGGATTGTGAGCGCAGGCACCGGTCTTGTCGAATACCAGGCCATGATAGGGGCAGCGAATGCGGTCGCCGTCAACCTGGCCGAGACTGAGCGGGGCGAAGCGGTGCGGGCATTGGTCGGCAAGCGCGACCGGCTCACCCGCTGTATCGCGGTAAAGGACTATTGGCTCGTCGAGCAATGTCCTGGCAAGCGGTTGCTCGCCCAGTTCGCTCGCCCATCCTGCAGCATACCAGGCGTTTCGCAAAAACGGCATGAACGTCCCTCTCCACCCTTTTCCTTATGGGGCTTCTTTCCTTATGGGGCTTCAGCCTGAACCGACTTCAACCGGAGCCGTGGCCTTTACAGTACACATCGTCTCGTTATAGTCAATGGCGGGCAGCCGTTCGGGCCCGAGCTTCGGCGATTGGCCGGAACGCCGCATCAGAGACGGAAAGCAGCGGCTCACGGCGCATCGAGCGGCTAGGGTTCGGCAAGGAGGGAACGTTGGTATCGATGCATCCGCCGGTTAAGGCGCGCCAGGCGCGATTGATTAGCTGTACGGCCCGTACTGCTTTAATACCGCGCGCAAGTTGCCCGATCGATCCCGACCGTCTGCGGCCGCCTTCCCCAATCCGAACCATGTCGGACGCAGCCGCGCCGATGCCTAATCAGGGAGTTGACTATGAAGACCCGCGCCGCGGTTGCGTTCGAAGCCAGGAAACCGCTCGAGATCGTCGAGGTCGACCTGGAAGGTCCCAAAGCGGGCGAAGTGCTGGTCGAGATCATGGCGACGGGCATTTGCCACACCGACGCCTACACGCTCGATGGCCTTGATTCCGAAGGGCTGTTCCCCTCGATCCTGGGCCATGAGGGCGCCGGCATCGTGCGCGAGGTCGGCCCCGGCGTGACCAGCGTGAAGCCCGGCAACCATGTCATCCCGCTCTACACGCCCGAATGCCGGCAATGCAAAAGCTGCCTGTCGGGCAAGACCAACCTGTGCACCGCGATCCGCGCGACTCAGGGCAAGGGGCTGATGCCCGACGGCACGACGCGCTTTTCGTACAAGGGGCAGTCGATTTTTCATTATATGGGTTGCTCTACCTTTTCGAACTTCACCGTGCTGCCCGAGATCGCGGTGGCGAAGATTCGCGACGACGCGCCGTTCGAGACCAGCTGTTATATCGGCTGCGGCGTCACCACAGGCGTGGGTGCCGTCGTCAACACGGCCAAGGTGCAGGTCGGCGACAATATCGTCGTGTTCGGGTTGGGCGGGATCGGCCTCAACGTGCTGCAGGGCGCGAAGATGGCGGGGGCGAACAAGATCATCGGCGTCGACATCAACCCGGATCGCGAGGAATGGGGCCGCAAGTTCGGCATGACCGACTTTATCGATGCCCGGGGTAAAGCGAGCGAGGATACGATCGCCGCGATCCTGGCGTTGACCGATGGCGGCGCGGACTTCACCTTCGATTGCACCGGCAACACCGAAGTGATGCGCACCGCGCTTGAAGCCTGCCATCGCGGTTGGGGCACCAGCATCGTCATCGGCGTGGCCGAAGCGGGCAAGGAGATCAGCACGCGGCCGTTCCAGCTTGTCACCGGCCGCAACTGGCGCGGCACCGCGTTCGGCGGCGCGAAGGGGCGCACCGATGTGCCCAAGATCGTCGACTGGTACATGCAGGGCAAGATCGCGATCGATCCTATGATCACGCATGTCCTCAAGCTCGAGGAGATCAACAAGGGCTTCGACCTCATGCATGCGGGCGAGAGCATCCGCTCGGTGGTGGTGTACTGATTTCCTTATCAGTGAAGGAGAATGACCATGGCGGGATCGATCTGACGCTGCGCCTGCAGCCGACTCACGACCACAGCTATCATTTCGTTTCGACCTCCATGGCCGATCACCTCAACTGGCACGCCGACCGGCTGGCCTGACTTCGAAAGCGACCCATGCCCCAGATCATTGTTGTTACCCGCGACGGAACCGAACACCAGGTCGACGCCGAGCCGGGCCTCAGCGTCATGGAAATCATCCGCGACGCAGGCTTCGACGAGCTAATGGCGCTGTGCGGCGGATGCTGTTCTTGCGCCACCTGTCATGTCTACGTCGCTCCCGAATTCGGCGATCACCTGCCGGCGGCCGGTGCCGACGAGGACGATCTGCTCGACAGCTCCGACCATCGCGGCGCGGCCTCGCGGCTGTCGTGCCAGCTTCGGTTCGACGGTGCTTTGGACGGCCTCAAAGTGACGATCGCGCCGGAGGATTGAGCCGCGCCGGCGCGCGGCCCCGGCGTCGGCGAGCACCCCGGCCGGACAGGTTCTGTCGATCAATCCCCTTGCCTCTGTCAGCCTTGTGGGGTATTTCGGTACGGACCGTTTCGCTAAGGCGAGCGTAAGAGCCGTTTGCGGCCGGTATGATGGAGAGACGAAAGATGCCATTGGGTGGAGTTGAAAGTGTCGTCTATGGCGTCGCCGACTTGGCGGCATCGACCCGGTTTTACGACGATTTCGGATTGAAGTCGGTCCGTCGCAGCGACGATGAGACGATCTATCGCCTGGAAGAAGGCTCGCGCGTGATCCTGCGCCAGATTGACGATCCTTCGTTGCCGACCCCGCATTATGCCGGGAGCGGTGTGCGCGAGACGTTCTACGGCGTCGATACTCGGGAGGAGCTCGACCAATATGCCGAACGGATCGGCGTGGACCGCGAGGTGCGGCGCTCCGAGGATGGTAATACCATTCATTTCGTGGCCGATGGCGGCATTCCGCTGGGCTTGCGCGTCTGGACGCGCCGGCCGGTGGTCTATGCCCCCGATCCGGTCAATGCGCCGGATAATGTCAAGCGGCTCAATCAGCATCGCCGCTGGCGCGTGCGTGCGGCTCCCAAGACGATCAACCATGTTGTCTGGCGCGTGGAGGACATCCATCAGGCGTTCGCTTTCTTCCGCGACCGGCTCGATTTCCGGCTGACCGACTATCAGGTCGATGCCGGTATTTTCGGCCGCGCGCCCGGTGCCAGCCAGCACCATGTCGTCTATTTCCAGAAATATGACGTGCTGCCGCCCTACAGCATCGGCTTCGATCATGTCGCGTTCGGCGTCGAGGACATCGACGAAGTCTATGCCGGCTGGAACTATATGGAGCGCCGCGGCTATCGCAACCCGCTTGCCGGGGTCGGCCGCCATCGCATCGCCTCGGCGCTGTTCTGCTATTTCGATGCGCCGTGCGGCGGCATGGCGGAATATGGCGCCGATACCGACTATCTCGACGACAATTGGGTGCCGCGCGTGTGGGAGGCCCGTTTCGGCGGATTCACCTGGACCACTCGCGTGCTGCCGTTCCTTCCTGAAGAGCTGCCCTGGGAAGTCAAGTTCGACCAGGCCCTGCTGCCCCAGGGCGCCGTTCCCGACAAATTCACCTACCCGCAGCAGGTGATCGAGGAAAAGCACGCAGAGCCAAGCGTCCCGGCGCTCGACTGATCAACGTGTCGGCGGGGGTTTTCTTCTCCCGCCCCTCGGCCGCATTAGCCGTCAACCAGAATATCTCGGACCGCGTCAAGTCGATCATGGCGCGCTATCATCGCCGCGCGCGCCGCCAAGCGTAGCGCACCGCGCCCGGCGTCATCGAGATATTCCACCGGCGACTTGCCGTCGACCCGCGCCAGCGCGAGGGCGGGCAGCAAGGCGGCCGCACGCTTCTCCAGCGCGATCACCGGCTCCCAGTCGACCAGCTTAACATAGGCAGCCGAGAGACGGTTGAAGGACGCGACCAGCGCGTCGCGCGCGCCGGTGACCACGCGTGCCTTGATCGCGAGATGGTTGAGGCAGAAGGCGAGATCGAATGCCGGGTCGCCGAACCAGGCGCATTCGGCGTCGAGTAGCACGGGCCCCGCCGGACCGGACAATATGTTCTTCGGGCTCACGTCGCCATGGACCAGCACCTTGTGAGTGGCTGCCGTCCGGTCCGCGATCTCGTCGAGGATCGCCGCCAGATCGGGATGCGCCTGCGCAGTCGCACGAAAATAGGGCTCGATTCGCAGTGTCGCAAAGCTGGCATCGGTCGCGAAGCGCCGAGGCAATGCCGGGTTGCGCGCGGTCGCTGCATGGATACGTCCCAGGAGTCGTCCGGTCGCACCGGCGAAAGCCGGATCGGCATGGCCGGCCAGCAATTCCGTCTTCCAGAGAAGATACGTCTCGGGCGCAAGCCATTCCATGGCGAACAACCCTCGTTCGGCATCCTGCGCGATCAGGCGCGGAACGGCGCGGGGGGAGATGCGCGTCACGACTTCCATATAGGCCCATTCGGTCGCATTGCGGCCGACGGGCGCCTTCCATTCGGCGGCGACCTTCAATTGCGCGAGCGCCCGCTTGACGCAGAACACCCTCTCGCGGGTGGTGACGCGCCAGATATCGGAGGAGACGCCCCCGCTGAGCGGCGTCCACTCGCCTTCCTCCCCGGGAGCGGCGAGGCCCGCCGTGGCGAGGAAATCGGCAAGCATCGTTTCGGGTGCGCTCACCTGCGTCATCCGCCCAGCGGGGCCAGCCCCGAGCGGCCGGCCCAGGCCAGCCCGGCTTCCTCGATCCGGAGGAGCTGATTGTACTTGGCTTGCCGCTCGGAATTGCGAACTGAGCCGATCTTGATCTGGCCGCCGCCAACCCCCACCGCGAGATCGGCCAGAAAATCGTCCTCGGTCTCGCCCGATCGTGCCGAGATCACCGTGGCGTAATTGGCCCGACGCGCGGTGCGGATCGCCGCCAGCGTGCCCGACACCGTGCCGTTCTGGTTGACCTTGATCAACGCGCTGTTGGCGATTCCGGCATCGATCCCACGCTGGATGCGCTCCGGCTGCGTCGCGAACAGATCGTCGCCGACCAGCTGGATGTGGGCCAGCCGGCGCGTCATCGCCGGCCAATTGTCCCAATCGTCCTCGCCCAATCCGTCCTCGATCGAGACGATTGGATATTGCGCGACCCAATTGGCCTCGATCTCGACGAGGTCGGCGGCGGCGTAGGTCCGTCCCTGCCGGCGGAAGGCATAACGCCCATCGGCATCGACCAGCGAGGACGACGCGACGTCGAGCGCAATCGCGACATCGCGACCGGGCATCAAGCCTGCCTTTTCGATGCTTTCGAGCATCAGATCGAGCGCCTCTTCCGAGGTTTCGAAGCCGGGGGACAATCCCCCTTCATCGGCCAGCAAGGTCGGCAATCCGCGTGCCGCGCTCAAGTCGGCGGCCCTGGCGCGGACCCGACAAATCCAGTCGAGTGCTTCGCTATAGCTACCGGCGCCGACCGGCACGGCAAGGAAATCCTGCACGTCCATACCACGCCCGGCATGCAAACCACCGGACAGGATGTTGACCATCGGCAGCGGCATGGACGGCTCGACGTCCGCCAAATCGGCGAACCGGCGCCACAGCGGCTGGCCCTGGGCAGCGGCGGCGGCGCGGACCACGGCAAGGCTGACAGGCAAGACGGCATTGCCGCCGAGGCGGGTAAGGCTCGCGGTGCCGTCGGCCTCGCGCATCGCCTGATCGATACCCAGCTGGTCGAGCGCATCGCGGCCTTGGAGCAATCGCGCGATCTCGACTGCAGCATTGGCAACGGCTCGCCCGACTCCGCGACCGTCCCAAGCCTCGCCGCCGTCTCGCAATTCCACGGCTTCAGCCTTGCCAGTCGAGGCACCGGACGGCGCCGCTGCACGCGCGACGACGCCATTGGCCAGCGTCACTTCCGCCTCGACGGTCGGCCTACCGCGGCTATCGAGGATCTGACGAGCGTGAATGTTGGCGATAGCAGTAGCGGTCATGCGCGGGGTTCCGGACGGTTACAGGGGTTCTGGGGCGGCTGGCCGGCGAGCACGCGTACGACTTCTTCGGCCGAGCGGCGGCGAAGCTCGGCGAGCGACGCATCGGACGAAAAGGCGACGTGCGGCGTCACGATCACATCAGGCCGCTCGACCAGCGCGCGCGGCACATCGGGCTCGCCGTCGATCACATCGAGTCCGGCGCCCGACAGCACGCCGCTCTCAAGCGCGGCAAGCAAGGCCCGGTTATCGATCAACGGGCCGCGGCTGACATTGATCAGGAAGGCGCCGCGACGGACCAGCGCCAAGCGGCCAGCGTCGATCAGATGATGAGTCGCCTCGGTCAGCGGGGCGTGAAGGACGATCACGTCGCTCACCGCCAGCAACGCTTCGAGCGGGACAAGCCGGGCGCCGCCGCCATCGGTGGCAAAGGGGTCATAAGCAAGCAAGGTACAGCCGAACCCCGACAGCTTGCCGACCGTGGCGCGACCGATCCGGCCGAGCCCGATCACCCCGACGGTAAGATCGGCGACACGGCGCAGGCGGGCGGCGGCCGAATCCCAGCGGCCCGCCTTCACCTGACGATCGAACAGCACCGAGCCGCGCGCCCAGTCGAGCAGCAGCGCGATCGCATGGTCGGACACCTCGCCGACGCAATAGTCGGGAACATTGGCCACCCAGGCCCCGTGCGCGGTCGCCGCCGCCACGGCGATATTGTCTAGCCCGACCCCAATGCGCTGGACGATCCGCAAATCGGAAACCGATGCGATCGCCTGCGCCGATACCTGGGCCCAACAGGTCATGATCGCGGCCGGCTGATGCTCGGCGACCAGCCGCTCGATCTCGTTCGCAAGGGCCGGTACTGCCGGGCCGGTGATCAGGAGATGACCGGCGCGCTCGATGACCTCACGCTCGATCGAATCGTCAGGCCAAGCGTAATCGGTCTCGAGCACTGTCGCCATCACACCTGCCTCCCAACACGCCGCATCCTTGTTCTCCTGCAATCGCCGGCAAGAGTCGTGACGGACCGTGAGTCCGCACACCCCGGATGATCGCGCCTGCGTGGCACTAGTCGCGGATCGTTTCTCGCGTCATCCAGCGATCGATGATGCGACGTGCCTCGACGCCGGCGGCATCCGCTTTGACGCTACGCTGGCCGCTCGATCCGCGGCGCGGAGCGCGGCTGATCAGCGCCTGCACTTGCTCCAGCACAAATTCGTCCTCCTTGAATCCCTTGGTCACGATGCTGGCGAACATGTCCATCGCCGCATCCTCGCGTGCATAGTCGCGCCCGAAGACATAGAAATAATGCATGTGCGTGCCATCGATCGGCGTCGTCAGATGGGCGAAGCGGATATTGGCCATTGCCTCATCGGGGGTTTCAGGATCGAAGAAGCTGGTCCGCCCCTCCTGCACGGCCGGCGATAGCAGTCCGCCCGAATTCACGCGGTTCCAAAGCGTACCGGGTTCCAGGCCGAGCGGCAGTGCCATGCCTGCAATCAGCGGACTTTGCAGGAACTCCTGGCGGTACCAGACCGTATCGCCCTCCCGACTGACGTGCGGCGCGTCCACCCAATCCAAGATACCGAAGGTCGATGCATGAACGTAGCCGAAATGCGTCAAGTCCAGGACATTCTCCTTGAGCAGCAGATAATTGGCTGCGATCTCGATATGCCCCTTGCGGATGGCGAAGGCGGAATCGCCCGTCCATGGCAGCGGCGGCGGCGGCGGCACCTTGTCGATCACCTCGATGTCACCAAGATAGATCCATACCAAGGGGCCGATCTCGCGCACCGGATAGGTCTCGACGCCGATCGGCGGCGGGCTGCTCATCGAAGGAACGCGCAGACAACGCCCATTGGGTCCGAACTGGAAGCCGTGATAGCCACACTCGATCGCGTCGCCGCGAAGCTGACCGATCGACAATGGCGCTTGGCGATGCGGGCAGCGGTCTTCAAGCGCGACCACGTTTCCGGCTTCTGTACGATACAGCACGACAGGCGTATCGAGCATCCACCGCCCGAGCGGTTGACGGCCCACTTCGTCCGCATAAGCAGCGACCCACCAGCAATTATAGGGATAGTTGCGCGCGCCCTCGGGTTCCGCAGCGAGAGCAGTGGCCATGGCGTTTCTCCTTGAACAGCGGGATGCTGGCGACTGGCGATGGGCAATCGGTCAGGCAGTCGCTGCCGCGCGCCGGGCCGGTGCGGCGGCAGTCCCGCGTTCGCGATCGATCATGGCCTGCAGCATGCGCCGCCCCTCGACCGCGTTGCGGTCGGCGCGCAGCAGCAAATCCCTGGGCGGGCCGTCGAGCTTGCCCAGCATGATCTCGATCCGCTCGGCTGCCGCGATGTCCTCGTCGTTGATCGCGCGGGTTATCCGGCGCATCTGCTCGAATTCCGCATCCCCCGCGTCCATCGCGACGGCGAAGAAATAGCGGGTCGTCTTGGCCGATACCGGCGTGATCGCATGATAGAACCACACCGACTTGAAACATTCCCCGGCATGGTCGGGATGGTCCTGGGCATAATGCATGTCGGCGAAGCCCGCATGCAATCCGGGAAGGTAAAAATCCAAACCGAGCACGCGATCGATCAATCCGCTATACAGTCCGGATACCGCGTTGATCGGCGGCGCGGGCGAATTGCGGGTGTAGCGCCGGCTGCCGACGATCCCGTCGCGCTTGGTGAGATGCTCCTCGGGCTGGGCGTCCTCCTCAGTCCCGATGCTGGAACTGTGAAGGAAGGCGACGTGCGAGAGATCGAGCAAATTGTCGTTGAGCAGCTGGTAGCGCGCTTTCACCTCGTCGACGAAGAAGCCGCGTCCTCGCATATTAGGCAAACCGAGTCCGATTTCGGCGAGATCGGGCAGCAGCGCGGGATCGGCGGACTCGGCGTCACCCATCCAGATGAACAGCCAGAGGCCATGTTCGACTAGCGGATAGCTGGGAATCCGAACCGCCCCGGGCACGCCCGCCTGGGTCGGGATCGACACGCAGCGGCCGTCGTCGCCGAACGCGATCCCGTGATAGCCGCACACAATGGCATCGCCACGCAGCGATCCACATCCCAGCGGATAATGGCGGTGCGGACATCGTCCCCCCACCGCGACGGCGCGGCCATCTTCGCGCCGGTACAGCACGACCGGCTCTCCCAGGATATCGCGCGCCAGTGGAGCGCGGGCAATCTCGGCCGCGTGCGCCGCCACGTACCAGCCGTTGCGCGGCGCGAAGGAGCCCTCGGTGAACGGGTACATCCCACTTCTCCATGGCTAACATTGCTATCATGCGGGCGTTCGTTCCATTCGACCGCAGCCTCCATCAAGTGCTCGCCGCCCTCGTTGCGGGCTGGGAAATGCGACTTGGCAGCGAGGCCGAGCCGACATGACGAGGCCGACGGAGCCGTCATGAGGAGCGGTGGAGCAGCCGGTTGGGTAGCCGGGCGGGCTTGCTCCGCCCTCCGCCCGGCCACGCGATCAGAATTTGTAGCCGACCCGCACGCCGTAGGTCCGCGGCGGCCGCAGGCTTTCAGCGATCAAGGACGGCGCGCGCGGATGCGGCTGCGAGAAGCCCACGACGTTCTCGTTGGTCAGATTGTTGGCGAAGCCAGAGATGCTAATCTTCGAACCCGGCACCTCATAGGTCGCCTGGACGTCGAGCATCGCATAGCCTTTCTGGATCTGCTGCGGCAGCTCCTCGAACGCTGTATAGATCCACGTCTGATACCGTGCATCGACGTTGAGCGTGAGGCGCCCAGCACGCCCAAGATCGACGATCTGTTCGATACCGCCCGACAATGTCCATTCCGGCGCGTTCGGCGGCCGGCGACCGCTGCAGTCGACGACGAACGTGCTATTGGCGCCTGGCGTGAACGGGCAACCGGTCACTGGCAAGCCGAGAAGCGCCGGGTTGGCATAAGTGAAATTCTGGTACTTGGCGTCAAGATATTGCGCCGTTGCATTGAGCGTCGTGTTGCCGAACACCCGCGCCCGCACTTCGACTTCTGCACCGAGGATCCGGGTTTTGCCGACATTCTCGGTCACGAACTCCGTGTCGCCAAGACTGTTCAGTTTGAAGTGCGTGACCTGCTGCCCCTTGTAGATCCAGCGGAAGCCCTCGAGGTTGATCTGCAGTCGATTGTCGAAGAAGCGGTTCTTAGACCCGATCGTGATCGCGTCGATCGTCTCGGGCTGATAGACCGGATCATCGATCGAGCTGAAGAAGCCACCCGATTTAAACCCGGTCTCGTACGTCGCGTAGAGCAACGAGCGCGGACCCAGGTCATATTCCACGCCTGCGCGATAGGTGAATTTGCGGAACTCCTTGGATGGATTGAGCACCGGTCGCGAGTTCTGGACAATCGCACCACTCGTTCCCCACGGCTGGACCGGAATGAGCGCCCCGCCCGGCCCCTGAAGCGATGGTGGAATCAGGAAGGTATTAGGCAGCGGCGGCGTCCCCAGACACGTGCCTCCGACGAACACCGCCGGACAGACCACCACCAAGTTGTTGGAGTAGAGATTGGCTGCCTTGTCGTCCACGGTGTAGCGCACGCCGCCGGTCAATCGGAATCGGTCGGTCAGCCGATAGGTCAGCCTGCCAAATCCCGCATAGCTTTTGGTCCTGCTCAGGAAGTTGGTGAAGGCGGTGAAATATTGCTGGTTGTATGACGCCAGCTCTTTGGCCCGTTCGTCCAGATAATAGACCCCCAGGATATAGCTGAACCGTCCCACATCGGAGGAGAGCCGGGTTTCGACCGAGAATTGATCGTCGACCAACCCCTCATTGTACGATAGCGCACCGCCATAGCTGCGCTGTTTGACGTTGGCGTAGCGATAGGCTGGCAGCACGGTCAGCGTGCCGAGCGGTGTCTTGATATCAGCCTGAGCGTACATGCCCCAATATTGGCTGTCGTTGAAGAAATCATTCCCCAGCGGGTTGAGGAACGTCCCCGCCAGGCCCGCGAAGGTCGAGGCGAACATCGCGTCCGCCGCTGGCGCGGTGATGCCGATCCGTTTGTCGGGATCAAGGCCGTAGAGTGTCGCGCCGCTGCCGCGCCCGCCCTGATGGGCATAATCACCGCCGACGGTGAGCTTGAAACCATCGGTCAGCTTGCTGGCGAATTGCACCCGCACGGCACGCGTCCTGTCGTCGCCGCTGCCGTCGGTGTAATAGCCGTCATGGTTGGAGAAGAGGCCGGCAATCCGCACCGCACCGTTGTCGCCGAGCGGCAAGTTTAGTGCCCCGGTGAGCTTCACGGCATCGTAATTGCCATATTCTGCGTTGAGATTGCCGCTCAATTCGCCAAGCGCCGGCTTGGCGGTGATAACGTTGATCGCACCGCCCGTCGAGTTGCGGCCGTAGAGCGTGCCTTGCGGCCCCTTCAGGACTTCGACGCGCTCGAGATCATAGAATACGGCCTGGGCAGCGAGGCTGCGAGCTATCGCGACGCCATCGACGTTGAACGACACCGCGGCATCGCTGAGCGAATTGGTGGTGAAGTTGCCCACCCCACGCACGTAGAAGGTGCTGGCCGAGCCGGCGATGGTACTGACCTGAAGCGCAGGCGCGACTCGCGTCAGCTGTGCGGAATCGGCGACACCGGCCCGAGTCAGCGTGCTGGAATCGACCGCCGTGATCGCGATCGCAGCCTTTTGCAGATTTTCCTCGCGACGCTGGGCAGTGACTACGATGTCTCCCAGCCCGCCCGTATCGGTCGTCGCCTGACCGGCAGTCGGTGTTGGGTTGGTCTGCGGCGACGCCGCAGGCGTATCGGCGGCCTGTCCGGGAGGCGGCGCTGCTCCGCCCACTGACTGGGCGGCCGCATCAGCGGCAAAGACCAATTGACCGAACATGGCGGCGGCGATCGCCGTCGACAGTTTAAGCGTGGTGATCCTACGCATAATCCCCTCCCAAATTTTTTCGCCGCTGCTGTTATTCAGCTATACGATACGGCTCGTTTCGTGCCAATTTGACGGGAATATGTCAACTGCAATCGGGCGGCGAAGCGCCAAAATGTGCGGAAAGCGATAAATCGACGGCCTTGGATCGCGCCAAAAATGGGTCGAACGTTCGCTATAGGGAGAGGAAGGGATGAGCGATTTCGATCGGGTACTCGCGCGCTACGAGGAGCGCGCAGCACGGGAAGAACGGCGCATGGCGACGATGTCGTTCGAGGAACTGGCGGGATCGGTCGATCAATTCCTGCTTGGCGTCGGCCCCGTGGTCGGATCATTCCTGGCCGACCTCGCGCGCGGCCTGGGCGCGCGGCGTATTCTGGAGCTCGGCACTTCACATGGTTACTCGACACTCTGGCTGGCGCGCGCGGCGAAGGATTGCGGCGCGCGCGTCGTCAGCGTGGATGTCGCGGCGGCGAAACAGGCCTACGCGGCGGAGCAGTTGCGCGACGCCGGGCTTGATGATGTCGTCGAGCTTCGCACGAGCGATGCGATCGAGGTTATTGCCGGGCTCGACGGGGTCTTCGATCTCGTCTTGCTCGATATCTGGAAGGATTTGTACATCGCTTGTTTCGATGCCGCGCGAGCAAAGATGGCGCCCGGCGGCATCCTGGTGGCGGACAATATGCTGGAACCCGCCGCCCATCGCGAAACCGCACAACGGTATCGCGATCATATCCGCGCCCTCCCCGGCATCCAGAGCGTGTTGCTGCCACTCGGCCAAGGGCTCGAAGTGACGCGCTTCGGCGCGTAAAGGGGGCACTTCGGGGCGCCGCCCGTCCGGCCTCGACAAGCCGGGCGGGCGGCGTTCAATATGGAGTCGCGAGCAGCTTGAAGCTTTCGACCATCAGCCCGGTACCCTCCGTGCCGTCAGGCGACTTGCCCATTTCAAGCTCGCAGATGCGAAGCGAATTGGCGTAGATGGTGCCGACACGGCCTTCGCGGCGGCGGCCATAGGCCTGGAGCGCCGCGTCGATATCGGGGCCGCGCTCGAGTTCCTCGGCGAGCACGACAGCGTCCTCGATCGCCATGCCGCCGCCTGAAGTCAGCTGCGGCGTCAGCGAATGCGCGGCATCGCCGAGCAGCGCCACCCTCCCCTTGTGCCACGGCGGCGGCATCAGCAGGATGTCGAACGGACGAAAACTGATGTGCCGGCCATCATGGATCATCGCGACCGCCTCGCGCACTTCGGGAGCCTCAAATGGCGCCAGCCGGGCCGCCAGGGCGTCGGGCAACGCGTCTTCGTCGAACCGGAGTTTTTCGGGCGACGTCTCCAGGTAAAAATAATAGCAAAGGTCTGCGGCGAGCGGCAGGCAGCCGACCGTATCGCCGCCGCTTGTCCGGAACAGGGTGAAGCCGTCGAGGCTCTCTGGCCGCGGCACCGTATAGCGCCATACACCCTGACCGGCATAACGCGGTTGGTGCGCGTCGCCGAATACCAGCCGCCTGACCTTCGAATAGACGCCGTCGGCGGCGACGACGACGTCCACTTCCTCGGTACGGCCATCGGACAGCGTGACGATCACGCGATCGGCACGCTGCTCCAGCTGCCCGATCGTCGTCTGGAACGATAGCTCGGCGCCTGCTGCGATGGCATGACGGGCAAGAATGTCTGCGAAGACGGTGCGCATGATGCCAAGAGCCCCGGGACGCCCCGGAGCGGTCGGCCAGGGTAGCGTTATCCGGCTGAGCAACGTGCCCCGGCTGTCGCAATTGGCGACGGTATTCCAGCCATAGCCCTTGGCCACGCACTCCTCGAGCACCCCGACATCGTCGAGTGCGCGCAGCGCGTTATTCTGGAGATTGATGCCGGTGCCAAGCTGATCCTCGCGCCGCGCCTGCTCGACGACTTGGACTGCGATACCCCGGCGTCGCAACGCAATCGCGAGCGTCATACCGCCGACGCCGCCGCCGACGATCATCACTTTCCGAGCACACGCCATGCACTTATCCTCTCGTCTCAGGTACCGCCTCTACCGGGCGGAGTCGGCCGGCTACCCCGGGGGTGCGGCCAGTTGAATAATACTGGTCGATGCGTACCGTTATTGTCAAGCCGACAGCCATGCCGGATGCGGGCCGAGCTGCCGCGCAATGATCGCGATCAGCCCAGACGCCGGTCATGAAATTCGTGAACCCGGGCGGCAAATTCGTCTGGCTGTTCAAGCGGTGCTAGATGTCCCGCACAGCCGATCACGCTGCATTCGCCATCGCTCACCCCCCGCGCCATGGCTGCCGCAGCGGCAGGATCGAATGCTTGATCATATTCGCCCGTCACAACCAGCAAGGGCAAGTGGATACGGGCAAGGTCATCACCGCGATCGGAATCGCGTAGCGCAGCAAAAGCATCGGCAAAGCCGTCACCGTCGGTCCGCGTGATTGCCGCCTCCTGGTCCGCGAACCAGTCGGGACGTGCCGCCGCGGCGCCGGGCGCCAGCCAGCGCGTCAGCATGCCGCGCGCGAGCTCAGCATATCCGCCGGACCGCGCCGCAGCGATCATCGCGTCGAACCGTTCGCGTGGTAGCGGGATACGCGCCGGCGCGTTGGCGAGGACCAACCCGGTCGTGCGCTCGGCGTGGGCGGCTCCGAAATGCATCGCCGTCGCACTGCCCAGCGAACAGCCGATCACGGTCGCAGCACCGACGCCGCGTCCATCCATGATCGCCAGCAGATCGTCGGCGAGCTGCTCGATGCTGGTCTCGCCCGCGCCCCGCGCCGAGCCGCCATGGCCGCGCGCGTCGGGGATCAGCAACGAGAAGTGCGGGGCGAGCAGGTCGGCAACCGGATCCCAGAACGCGCCGGAGAATCCGATCGGGTGCACCAGCAGCAGCGCGGGGGCGTCCACCCTCCCGGCCAGCCGGGCCCGCAACCGGCAGCCGTCCGATGCAACGACCTCGGCGCGCGCCTCTTGATCCACGATGTCAGGCCTGGACCGGCTCGGACGCCAGCTTGTTCTCGGCGGTGCGTGTCGCCTCGTGTTTCTCCTCCACGATCCGCTGGTTGACCAGCAGCCGGAAACGCGTGAGCCCCTCGTCGGCTTTGATCGGGATCATTCGGAAGTCGGGCTCGAGATCGAGGCTGTGCGCCTGCGCGCTGATCATCGCCTTGTCCTCGAGAAAGGCAGTTTCGACCGCGTCCATCACCTTGCGCGTCACCTCGGGCTGGTCGACCGCGAAATTGTGGGGTTGGCAATACCAGTAATGCGCGCTGTTTGCGGTCTCGGGCGTGATCGCCTGGGTCGAGCGGAATTCGGCGGCATCGATGCGACGACCCTCGGGCGCCCCGGTCCCGGCCGGCGCCACGCCGGAATCCATCAGGAACACCGCAGGCAGCACGAAATCATAATTGTTCCAGCGATCGACCAGCCCGTCGAATGGACGGACCTCCTGGACGAACGGCGGCGGCGCGATGTCACGCACCCAGCGCGTCACTCGCAGGCCATTGTCGATCCGCTCGATCGTCGCGGGCGTGCGGGCATAGGCTTCGTCACCTCCCAACGTCGTTGGGTGGACATAGGGCAAATGCGCCAAGTCGAGCAGATTGTCGCACAGCAGCAGATAGTTGGCATCGTAGTGCGTATAACCCTGGATATGTGCCCATTGGAGGCTTTCCATCCACGGCATGTCCGGGATGAGTGCAGGATCCGCCTTGTCCGCGTCGCCCATCCAGATCCACAGGAAGGTACCCTTTTCGGCGAGCGGAAAGGAGCGCACTTTGGCGAAACGAGGTATCTTGTCTTGGCCGGGCACGTCGACGCATCGGCCGGTCGTGTCGAAGAGAAGGCCGTGATACATGCAGCGCACGCAATTGCTTTCGATCCGCCCCTTGGACAACGGCGCACCGCGATGGCAGCAGCGGTCCTCGAAGGCGTGCGCCACCCCATCGGCATCGCGCCAAAGAACCACCGGTACGTCGAGGTACATGCGCGCGACGAGCGTATCCGGCTGTATCTCGCTCGCCCATGCCGCCACATACCAGATATTGCGGATGAACATCGGTGCCTCTCCCATGACCGCCGACGATAGGCGGCAATATACGATACGTACCGTTTATATTATAGAGAATGCACCATCAAGCACCTCGTGGAACGATTTGTCCCAACGAGACGGAGTTCGATACGACGCTATCGGTCGGCAACGGCTCGCCGCTCGGGCGAAGCGGCCAGGGCCGCCAGCATCTCGCGCGCCGCATCGCGCGCCCGCTGCCGCCGTTTCCCCGGCGACGCGGCACCCAGACCGAGCAGCGCACGGAGCATGTCCTTCCCGATCAGATCGGCGAAGAACTGACTGCACAACTCGCGCCGGACGCCGGCAGCGACATCGCCCCCATCAGGCCGCTGGGCGACGAAGCTGTTGAGATTGTCCTCATAGGTCTTGATGAAGCCGTTATAGGCTGTCTCGGCGAGCACTGGAAATCGCGTCGATTCAGCCATGACGGTCCGCAGCAGGCCAATCGTGTCGGGATCGTATAGCTTGTTCTGGAACGACAGGCCCACATAGATCAGCGCATCCTCGAGCGTCTGTTGCATCAATCCTGCGGTTTCGACTTGTCGCGCCTCGTCAGAATAGTCGCAAGCACCGACGATGACGGCGGCGAAGAGATCCTCCTTGCTGGCAGCGTGCCGGTAGAGCGTCATGATCGAAACGCCCGCCGCGGCGGCGATCGACTCCATGCTCGTCCCCTCATAGCCGACCTGAAGGAAAGCGGTTCGTGCGGCGTCGAGGATCGCCGCACGCTTGCGCGCCATCAGCTTCGCCTTGGGATGATCGGCAGACCATTCTCTCATGCGTCACATTGACTCCAAATCAATACGATACTATACCCTATCGTATCGTATCAGAAAGCACTCGGCAGCACGCGTTATCATAAGCACCGCCGCCTGTCGCATTGCCGGCCTGCGCGCCGAAGGATGCCAGCGGTGACGAGGTCGGGTTGCGCGAGTCCCTCGCCGTCGTTCGGCCCGGACGATCCGGGCCAAGCGGCTCCGTTCCTTGGAAAGCACGTCTATGGCACATTCTTCGTTCGGCGCCCCCACCCCGTCGGTGGGAAAGCCGCTGCAGATCGGCTTATGGAGTGCGCAAGTCGTAATCTTTCTGCTCTTTCTGCTGTTCGGCTACATGAAAGTGTTCATGCCGGTCGAGAAACTTGCCCAAATGTGGGTCTGGCCAGGGCAAGTCCCCATCTGGTTTCTGCGGATCATGGGAGTGGTCGACGCCGCAGGCGGGATTGGCGTCCTGCTTCCCGCATTGACGCGGATCAAACCGCGACTGACCGTCTGGGCGGCACTCGGTTGCGTCCTGTTGCAGGCTTCGGCGATCATTTTTCATGTATCGCGTGGCGAAGCCGCCGTGGTGTGGCTCAATGCCGTCCTGCTCGTGCTTTCGCTCTTCATCTTCTGGGGGCGGACCAAGAAAGCACCTATAGCCGCGCGCTAGGTAACGCGGAGCACCCGCGGCAGCATTTTCGCCGAAAGCGAATGCTGCTCGCCGGTCGCCGCAGGAACGTTCCTCACGATGAAAGCTGAACCATGACCACTGCACGGATTCTCGTCTTCGCCGGTTCGCTGCGCTCGGAGTCGTTCAACCGGAAGCTGGCCGAAGCCGCCGCCAGACGCATCGAGGCCAAGGGCGGATTGGTGACTCGCCTCGACCTCGGCGATTACCCGCTGCCAATCTATCATGCCGATGTCGAGGGAGCTGGCATTCCCGAAGCAGCGCTTGCCCTGCACGACCAGTTCAGCAGTCACAACGGCATCTTCATCGCCAGTCCAGAATATAATTCCTTCCCTCCCCCGTTGCTCCTCAATGCCCTGGATTGGCTGTCGCGAGTGAGGCACAATGAAGGCGGGATGATTGAGGCGTTTGAGAAGCCGGCCTTTGCAATCGGCTCCGCGTCGCCGGGTATTCTTGGAGGCTATCGCGCGCTAACCGCGCTGCGCCACAAGCTTTCGCTTGGCCTCGGCGCGATGGTCGTGCCGGCCATGACGGCGGTGATGGCGGCGTATCAAGCCTTCGACGCGGACGGTAATCTGCATAGCGACGGCGACAAGGCGATGCTCGATAAGACGATTGGTCAGCTTCGCGCTGCAGTGGCGCGGTAGGAGGAGGCGCGCAACAGCGCCGGTGCTGCCTTCGTCACGATCGACTCCTCAATGCCCCGCCGCCACGCGATCGTGGCTGAAGGTTAGCGTGGACCAGATGCCGGATGTGCTGGCGGGTCGCTTGCGACTGACACACTGCGTGCAAGCCATTGCTCCGCCCGTCGGAACTAATACGCCCGATCGACAATGTCAGCCGAGGCAAGGAGCGCGGGACAGGAAAGCCTGTCTCAAACGTCGAGTTCGGCGGACCGACACGTTGTCACATGCGGGACCGAACGAAGCCTCATCGGATTGAAGATCAGACTCTTCGCGCGCACCAAGGGCGACCGCCCCAGCGGCCTCTGTCCCCACGCTCACCCTGCGTCAGTCCGATTTGGCGATGGCGCCAATGCCCAAGCAGCGGCGCAGACATGCCGCGACCTCTGATGTTTGAATCTATCGTGGCGATCGCATCGTCGCCAAGGGGAAATTTATATCGCTAAGCGTCCGCCTGCGCCCCAAGAAGGGCCTCAGCAGCATCAGCCTCGCCTGGGCGTTCTGTTGCTCGTGGCGAGGGGGCGCTTCACTCGCTTCCGAAACGAGGCCTGTTCGGATTTTACTGGGAAAGGGGATTATCCTTCCAACGGCGTTGGGCCATGCGCTGCGAAAATCCGGGGCCTGGTGTTTCGGCATTCTCGCCCACCGCGAACACATAGTCGCCAGCCGGCATCACCCAGGCGCCGTCGCGCCAGTCGGCGAGGAGGCGCGGATCGATGTCCAGGCTGATCTTCGCTTGTTGTCCTTGGGTCAGCTCGACACGCCGGTAGCCGACCAGACGCCGGAGCGGCGCCCCCGCCCGAGACACCAGATAGAGCTGGGCTACAGTCCCGCCGTCCCGAGAGCCGGTGTTGCTCACCGTCATGCTGGCGCTGAGGCCCTTCACCTGTAGCCCCGAGCTGGCGAAACTGGTGTAAGACAGGCCAAAGCCGAACGGGAACAGCGCCTTGTAACCCTTGCGCGCGTTCCAGCGATAGCCGAGATCCGCGCCTTCCACGTCATAGTCGGCAACCAGCTTCATGTCGCCGTGCGGGGGATTGCCGGCGAAATCCGGTTCCAGCGTGTCGAAGCCGTCGACCGCGGCGCGCGGCAATTTGTCGAGCGCGGCCGGGAAAGTGATCGGCAAGCGCCCCGACGGATTGGTGTCGCCGAACAGAACGGACGCGATCGCCTCGCCGCCCCGCGCGCCGGGATACCAGGCCTCGACCACCGCCGCCGTCCGATCGAGCCATGGCATCAGGATGGGACCGCCGGTCTCCAGCACCACGATGGTGTTGGGGTTGGCGCGCGCCACCGCCTCGATCAGCGCGTCCTGGCCGTTGGGCAGCGACAGATCGGGCTGGTCGAGCCCCTCCGTCGACCATTGCGTCGCGAACAGGATGACGACATCGGCGCGCTTGGCCTGCGCCACGGCCTCGGAAATATACCGCCCGTCGCGGAAGCGGAACTCGGCTTGCGGCGCCAGCGCCTTCATCGCGTCGAGCGGCACCGAGCGTTGGTACGCTTGGGACAGGAATGCCGCGAAGGGGCCGGTGCCGCCGAACGGAACGGTGGCGGCTGGCCCGCCGGGGCCCTGCACCTGGCTCGATCCCGCGCCGGACAGCACGCCGGTATCGGCATAGCCGCCGATCACCGCGATGCGCTTCGCCGTCTTGGCCAAGGGCAGCGCCCCGCGCTCGTTGCGCAGCAGCACGATGCCCTGGCGCGCGACCTCTTCCGCTACCGCCGCATTGGCGGCGAAGTCGATCGCGCCGCCCGGCGTTGCCGGCGAGCGATCGAGGCCATGCTGGTAGATCGCCCAAAGGATGCGCCGGTTCATGTCGTCCAGCCGGGCGGCATAGGCCGGATCCCGCTTCGCCGCGGCGCCGAGTTGGTCGCCGAAGAACAGCGCCGGATCGAGTTGCGCGCCCGATTGCTGATCGAGCCCTTTCAGCGCCGCATCGAGGCCGGGCACCGCGCCCCAGTCGGACATCACGAAGCCGGGATAGCGCCAATCCTGTTTGAGCACGCGGTTGAGCAGCCAGGCGTTAGCGCAGGCCTGGTCGCCGCCGACGCGGTTATAGGCGCACATCACCGCGCCGGGATTGCCGATCTCCATCCCAATGCGGAAGGCAAGCAGGTCGCTTTCGCGCGCATTGGCCTCGGAGATTTTCACATCGACGAACTTGCGCGCCGTTTCCTGCCCGTTCAGCGCAAAATGCTTGATCGTTGAAATGATGTTGTTCGACTGAATCCCACGGATCGCATGGCCGGCAAGCGTTCCGGCGAGCAGCGGATCTTCGCCGAGATATTCGAAATTGCGGCCGTTGCGCGGATCGCGCGCCAGGTTCACGCCGCCCGCGAGCAGGACGTTGAACCCCTTGGCCTTGGCTTCGCCGCCGATCATGCGGCCGCCGCGCTCGATCAGATCGTCGTTCCAGGTCGATGCCATGGCCAGACCCGAGGGCAACGCGGTGGCGCCGTCCTTGCGGATGCCCATGACGTAGGAAACACCAAGGCTGGCGTCGGTCTCGCGCAAGGCGGGTATGTCGAGCCTGGGAATGCCTGCGACATAGCCCGCGCCGGGAATGGCGTCGGCGGGCAACGCCGGGGGATTGGGTCCGAGCGGCAGCGGCATGATGCCGTGCGTCAGGACGATCTTCTCCTCCGGCTGCATCTTGCCCAAGGTCGCCTCCGCGCGCGCCGCCGGAGCGCCCGGCGCCGTGTCGCGGGCATCCGCGAGCGTGGCGGCGAGCGGCACCACCGCCACGAAGGCAGCCGCAATCAGGGGAAGAGAATGTTTCATCGACGCGACCTCTGAGCCAAGTTGCCGTCCGACCTCAGTTCGCGCCGAATTTGAAATCGACGAGAACACCGATCGTCCGGATCGCCGCCGATGTCAGCCACGCATTCTGGTAGGAGCCGCCATTGCCGATCGCGGTGACGAAGCGCGTGCCGAGCAAATTGCGCCCGAACACGGCGGCGCTCCACCGCCCGTCCTCGGAGCGCAGACCGACCTGTCCGCCCAGTATCCCGTATGCGCGCTGCGCCGTCAGCGGATCGCCGTTCGCGCTGAAATTGACCGAGCTGCGATAATTGTAATTGGCACGCAGGAAGCCGACCATCTTGTCCGACAGCGGCACGTCGTAGCTGCCGTTCACCGAGAAGGTGAACTTGGGCGAGTTGGGCAGGACATTGCCGGTGTTGTTGAAGAAGCGCGTCGCCGGAATGGGGGTATTGGTCCCCGGGATCGTGGTGCTGAGGAAACAGCCCGGCTGGGTCGGATAGTTGCAGGTGCCGTTCGGGAATTCGGCGAACTTGGCGTCGATGAACGCCATATTTCCGCTGATCGTCAGGTGCGAAGTCGGACGGGCGCTGAAGTCCATCTCGACGCCACGTGTCCGCACCTTGCCGGCATTGGCGATCTGCAGGATCGCCAGGTTGGTGCCGTTGAAGATGAACGGCGTGGCGACCTGGGTCTGGAAGTCGGTGATAATCGTGCTGTAGACGTCGATGTTGAAGATTAATTTGTGGTCGAACCAAGCGGATTTGATGCCGATCTCGTTGTTGGTCGGGATTTCCGGATTGGAGAAGAGCGGCTGGCCAAGCGCATAACCGCTGACCAGGCCGATACCCGGACCCTTATAGCCGCGCGCATGGGTGTAATAGACCATCAGGTCGGGCGTGATCTTGTATTGCGCGCCTAGCTTGTACGAGAAATTGTCCGCCTTGCGGTTGCTGGGATAATTGTTCTGATTGAACGAGAGCGGCGGCGCGCCAGGGAACGCCGCGTCGGCCGGATCGACCAACGTGCGGTCGTATTTGACCATGGTGAGGTCGTCATGCGTGTAGCGGCCGCCCGCGATCAGCTTGAAGTTCGACGAGAGATTGATGTTCGCCTGACCGAAGACGGCATAGTTCAGCGTCTGGATGTCCGGCTGCGCCTTGCGACTGAAATAGGTCGTTGCCGCCGGCAGCGCCAGCTGACCCCGCTGGGGGTAAGCGGCCTTCAGGTTCTGGTTGAAATAATAGAGCCCCACCACATAGTCGACCAGGCCCTTTTTCGGAGACGCCAGGCGCAACTCCTGGGTCAGCTGCTGTTGCCGTTCGTCCGCTCCGTTGATCGGAAAGACCGGGGTATCGGTAAAGCCGGTATCGGTATTGTCGTGGAGCACCCAGCGCCGATAGGCAGTGATTGACGTCAGCGTGAAATCGCCCATCGAACGATTGATTTCCAGCGAGCCGCCCCACTGGGTCATGTTCATATAAACGTCGCCGCCGACATTGGTCTGGTTGTTGTCGTAGCTCGGCACGATATTGTACGCGCCCAGACGCGAGATGACGTAATTGCCCGGCGCGGCACCCACAGTGCCGATGATGACCGACTGGCAGCACGCCGAATCATGATGACCCCAGTCGCCCGCCAGCAGGATGCTGAGATCGTCGTTCGGCTGGTAGAGCAGCTTGGCGCGAAACCCGCCCTCGGTCACGCCGCCAAGCTTTTTGCCATTATAGACATCGTCGATGAAGCCATCGCGGTGGTTCAGATAGCCGTTGACGCGCAGCGCGAGCTGGTCGGTCAGCGGCGCGTTCACCACTCCCTGCAATTTCGTCTCGTTGTCGGTCCCGTAGGAGGCGCGGCCACTAGCCTCGAATTCCTGAGTCGGATTGCGCGTCGTGATGCTGACCACGCCGGCCGAACCGCCTTTGCCGAACAGCATACCCTGCGGTCCGCGCAGCACATCGACCTGGGCGATGTCGGCGAGGTCGCCGGTACCCATGCCGGGGCGACCGAGCACGACGCCGTCGACCACCACGCTCACGCTCTGTTCGGTGCCGTCGGCGAAGGCGAACGTGCCGACCCCGCGGATCGCGAACCCCTCGCCGCGCACGCTGTTCGACTCGGCGAACTGCACGCTCGGCGCCAGGAAGCGGATATCGGTGATGTTGGTGAGATTGGTCGCCTTCAGCAGGTCTCCACTGATCGAACTCACGGCAACGGGAACGTCCTGAAGGCGCTCGCTCCGCTTCTGCGCGGTCACGACGATATCGGGGAAGCCACTGCCTTGATTATCCGTCGCCGCCACGGGCGCGTCGGGAGTCGGTGCCGGCGTGGACTGCGCTCGCGCTTGCGGCGCTAGCGACAGGCTGAGTGCGACCGCGCCCAGCGAAACGGACAACGACAAGCAGTTGCGCATTTGAAATCCCCTCCACATCTCGCGCGGCTCGGACGAGCGGCGCGAACGATTGTTTTTTCCGCAACTGTTTTCAGTCTGCGCGGCGTTCCTGTATACGCAAAGATTGAGATCGCATACGCAATGAGCCAATTGCCCGGCGACCGCATAACCAGCACGCTACAGGACTAGGCCGAGTATTCTCGCTAGTATGCTTTGTCAAACGTAAAGTGCGTGTTGTATGCAATGATGCCCGCAAAATTGAATCGCATATACATTGCCACGCGAACGACAGCCCGCTCCCGACCCGATCAGGTCAGGTGGGTGAGAATGATGAAGAACAAGGACGGGCAAACGAGGCAGCCGATCCCCGTATGGAAGGTGGCCGTCAACGCGCCATAGGGCACCAATTTGGGATCGGTCGCCGCCAACCCGCCGGTCACACCGCTGACGGTGCCCATCAGCCCCCCAAAGATCATCGCGCTGCGCGGATTGTCGAGTCCGATGAACCGCGCGACGAATGGCGTGAGCGTCATCACCAGAACCGCTTTGAACACGCCGGTCGCGATCGAAAGCGCGATCACCGGCGAAGATGCCCCGAGCGCTGCACCGGTAACCGGCCCGACGATATAGGTCACCGCGCCGGCACCGAGCGTCGCCAGCGAGACCGCATCCCGATAGCCGAAGCTCCACGCGATCAGGACGCCAACCACGAACGGGACGATCGTGCCCAGGGCGAGCGCGATGATCCCGACCAGGCCGGCCTTTCGCGCCTCCGACACGTCGACCTCGAACGCGGTGGCGACGATCGCGAAATCACGCAGCATCGGTCCGCCGAGCAGTGCGAGGCCGGCAAAGGCAGGGACATCGGCGAGTCCCTTCTTACCGCCGGTCAGCACGCCACCGAGCCAGGCCAAAGCCAGGGCAGCGACGATCGCGATGGCGCTGGCGTGAATCCTTCCGGCCGTGAGCCGCCGGCAAACGACCGCGCTCAACCACATCAGCACGCCGACCAACGCGAAGGCGAGCACAAGACCCTGTTCGGCGACAATCTTGTGCAGGGATTCGGTCACGGCGTCTTCACCAAGCGGCCGAGCGCGGCGACCAACCCGAAACACAACAGGACCACCGTCACGCCCGCGATCAGCACCATCGGACCGCCATGCAGTGCGGCCAGCACGTCCTGCTGCGCCGCCATCGCCACGACGATGGGAATGTACATCAGCGCCCAGAATTCGACGCCGAGCCTGAACGTTGGGGTCAACACGCCGCGGCCGGCGAGCCATTGCTTGGCGGCGATCAGCAGCAGCATCGCCAGCCCGACGCCGCCGACATTCGCCTTGACGTGCAGCGCCAGTCCCAGCGCTTCGCCGAGCGCGACGCCCAGCAAGGTGCATATGGCGAGCAACGCCGTTCCGTATATCGCCATCTTCCCTCCCCTTATGCCGGCTTCAGTCGCCTGATGGTCCGTTGCGCTTGGCCGTGAACCGTCCGAGCGCGATGGCGGCGTTGAACATGTGCGCCCGCATACGCCGCGCCGCTTCCTCGCCATCCCCGCGCATGATCGCGTCGAGGACCTCGCCATGCTCGGCGCGCGAGCGCACCGGTCGGCCGGTTTCGCGCAGCTGCGCGCGACGGAATGCGGCGATGCGATCGCGCAGCGCCGTCGCCTGCTCGGCGATGAACGAATTGTGCGATCCGTTGTAGATCGTCTGGTGGAAGGTCCAGTTCAGGCGGTCGTAAGCGTCGATATCGCCGGCCGCGACCATTGCCTCCGAATCCTCGTGCAATTGGGCAAGCCGCCCTCGCTCGAGCGGGGTCATGCGATGAGCCGCGAGCCGTACGCACATCGCCTCGATCTCGGCCGCCATCTCGAACATCTCGACGATCCGCTCGGTCGTGAAGCCCGCGACGACCGCGCCGCGGCGGGGGCGCATTTCCACCAGCCCGACCGCTGCCAACTGACGGATCGCCTCGCGCACCGGCGTACGCGAAGCGCCATAACGGTCGCCGATCTGTTGCTCATCGAGGGTGAACCCAGGCACGAGCGCTCCCGACGTTATGTCGTCGGCCAAGGCGACACGGATGCGCTCGGAAAGCAGCATACCAGGACCGTCTTCATCCATCTCCATCCCCTAACGTTGCATGCGCAACTTTACTTATCAAGTCCTGTTGCATACAGTATGCCCGATTCCAGCGATCTTCCATCCAAAGAGAGGCGGATCGCGGCGATAACGAAGATATGATTTCGGCAGCGGGGCAATTGATGGAGCAGGACATCCTCTCGGCGTTCAGACAGCATGCCACAGCCACGCCCGACGCTCCATTCCTGATCCTTCCCGACGACACGGTGATTACATATGCGGAGGCGTGGGCGCGCAGCGGGCAAATGTCCGGCCTGTTCCGCCAACGCGGCGTGACGGCCGGCGATCGGATCGCCGTTCAGGTTGAGAAGAGCGCCGATGCCCTGCTCACCTATCTTGCCGCGCTGCGGATCGGCGCCATCTATCTCCCGCTCAATACCGCCTACACGCCCGCTGAAGTCGAATTCTTCCTGCGCGACGCGGAGCCTGCCTTGTTCATCCATCGCCCCGCAGACGAAGAGGCGATGGCATCGCTCTGCGGTGCGATCGGAGTCCCCAATCGCCTGACGCTAGGTGCGGCCAGCGACGGCACCCTGACCGCCACGCTATCCGACCTGTCGGCGGAAAGGCCCGTCGCAACTGTCGCGAACGACGACATTGCCGCGATCCTCTACACCTCGGGCACGACCGGACGATCGAAGGGCGCGATGCTGACGCAGGGCAATCTCGCGTCGAACGCCCGCACGCTGGCCGAGGTCTGGCGCTTCACGGCGACCGACCGCTTGCTCCATGCGCTGCCGATCTTCCACACGCACGGACTGTTCGTCGCCACCAACATCACGATCATCGCGGGCAGCGCGATCGTCCTGCTGCCCAAATTCGACGCCGCCGAACTGATCCGGCTGATGCCGCAAGCCAGCGTGATGATGGGCGTGCCGACCTTCTACACGCGCCTGCTCGCTCAATCCGGCTTCACGCGCGAACTCGCAGCGCATATGCGGCTGTTCGTTTCCGGCTCCGCGCCACTTTCGGCCGAGACACACAAGGACTTCAGCGAGCGCACCGGCCATGCCATTCTCGAACGCTATGGCATGACCGAGACCAATATGAACACGTCCAACCCCTATGACGGCGAGCGTGTCCCGGGCAGCGTCGGCCTGCCATTGCCAGGGGTCGAATTGCGCATCACCGATCCGCAGACTGCGACGCCCCTTGCCCAGGGCGAGGCGGGCATGATCGAGGTGCGCGGCCCCAACGTGTTCAGCGGCTATTGGCGACTGCCCGAGAAGACCGCGGAAGAACTGCGTCCCGATGGCTTCTTCATTACCGGCGATCTCGGCGTTGTGGACGAGCGCGGTTACGTCTCGATCGTCGGTCGGGCCAAGGATCTCATCATCTGCGGCGGCTTCAACGTCTATCCGGCCGAAGTCGAGGCGCTGCTCGACGCCGTTCCCGGCGTGGCCGAAAGCGCCGTGATCGGCGTACCGCACCCCGACATGGGCGAAGCCGTGGTCGCGGTCGTGCAACGCCGCGACGAGGCCTTGGACGAGGCCGCCATGCTCGCGGCGCTGGAGGGAAAGCTGGCGCGCTTCAAGCAACCGCGCCGGGTCATGTTCGTGCCGGAACTACCGCGCAACACGATGGGCAAGATACAGAAGAAGCAATTGCGGGAGGATTATGGCCATCTCTTTGTCCGGCAGCAGGCCTGACGCGATGACGTTCCTCGACCGTCGCGCTTTCCTCGCGCTCGCCGCGACCTCCCCGTTCGCGGCACGGGCCGCGGCAGCCGGGGTCGGCGCGGATCCACTTGTCGTGGCCACCGGGAGCGGACTGGTGCGCGGGCGGAGCAGCGATGGCGTCCGCGTCTTCACCGGCATCCCCTACGGCGCGGCGGCGCGTTTCGCTGCGCCGACGGCTGCTCCCGCCTGGCGCGGTATACGCGACGCGACCGGGCCGGCCGCGGTGGCGCCGCAGCCGCCGGGCTTCGTTCCCTTTGCCGGCACCAAGAGCGAGGATTGCCTCCAGCTCAACATCTGGGCACCGGCCCTGCCCGGCCGTTATCCAGTGCTGTTCTGGATCCATGGCGGGGGCAATGAGACCGGCTGGAGCGGCGATGCCAGCACGGCGGGCGATCGGTTCGCGGCGCACGGCGTCATCTGCGTCACCGCCAATTACCGCATCGGCGCGCTCGGTTTTACCGAGATGGGCGAACTGCTCGGCCCGTCTTATGCCGGCAGCGCCAACAACGGCGTTCGCGACCTCGTCCTGGCGCTCGGCTGGGTTCGCGCGAACATCGCCGCGTTCGGCGGCGATCCGGCACGGGTCACGATCGCCGGCGAGTCTGCCGGCGGCAAGAACGTCGCGACGTTGATGGGCGTGCCCGCCGCGGACCGGTTTTATGCCAATGCCGCGATCTTCAGCGGCGGCGGCCAGACCGTGCACACACCGCAACAGGCGCGCGACTTCGCCCGCTTGTTCGTCGCCAAGCTGGGTGGGGTCGACAAGCTGCGCACCGCACCGGTCGAGGCGATCCTCGCGGCGCAAGCGGCGGCAAAGACGGCCTGGCCGCGCAATTTCCCGTTCCGCCCGATGACCGGCACCGCGCTCCTGCCGAAAACGCCGCTTGAGCGCATTGCCGCGGGCGGTGCTCGCCCGGTCCCGATGCTGATCGGCACCAATGCCGACGAAAGCCGCGTCTTCCTGCCGGCGGCATCCGCCGGCGGAGCGCTTCCCGAACAAAATGTCTCCAACGAGAGCATGGCGCGCATGGCTGCGCTCGATGCCGCCTATACCCGCGCCTTCCCCGATCTTTCGGTCGCGGAGCGGCACTGGCGGCTCCTCACGGCTGAGGAATATGGCATGCCGTGCCTGCGCATTGCCGAACGCCACGCCGATCGCGGCGCCGCGGTATACCGCTATCGGCTCACCTATCCCGCGCCCGGCGGCCCATTCGCCGGCCATAGCCCGCACGTGCTCGACGTGCCGTTCACCTTCGACCATGTGACGCAGCCGCCCTTTGCGGGGTTTTTCGGCCTTTCCGCCGCCGATCAGCCGCTCGCCGACGCCATGCATCGCGCGGTGATCGGCTTCGTGCACGGCCGCGTGCCCGCCGCGCCAGGGCTCCCGACGTGGCGGAGATATGATCGAACGCATCGTCAGACGATGGTGTTCTCGCGATCGCCGACACTGGTATCCGACCCCGACCGGATCGAGCGTCTGATCTGGGAGGAGCGCTAAGCGCGACGCGAATGGCGGCTCCGGCTATTCGCCGCGGCGCCTTAGGCTACCGCTCGACGGGCGCGGCTGGCGCGGGGCTCGAGCAGCGCGCGCACCGCCGCGCTCGCGGCAACTTCGCGGCGGCGCGCGTAAGCGCGGTGATTGGACTCGATCGTGGCAAGGTCATATCGGTAATTGACCATCAGCCCGCCGGCCTGCGCCATGCCGCGCCGGCTGGTATCGCCCAGCCAGCATAGCCGATCGATCGAGGCGCCGTTTCCGACATGGAAGCGCGCGACCGGATCGACCAGCCGCCCGCGGTCGTCGCGCTCGACCAGGAAATAGCGGGCGGCGAGGGTCATTCGCGATTGCCGCCGCGCGTCCCCGCTCGGCCATGCAGCGTCGGGCTCCCCGTGCGCCAGCGCCGCCGCGGCCGCCGCGTCGCCATCCGACGCCGCACGTTTTAGCCAGGCCATGAACCCCGGGATCGGGGACAGAGTGACGAACGTGTCGAGTTGGTGGAATTCGGCCCTGAGGTCATCGACGACCTGTTTGATCAGGAACTGGCCGAACGAAATTCCGGCCAGGCCGGGCTGGCAGTTCGAGATCGAATAGAAAACGGCGACCCGCGCCTTGGCGGGATCCGATGCCGGCCGGCCGGGCGCAAGAACGTCCTGGATCGAGGACGGAACCAGGTCGGTCAGCGCGACCTCGACGAAGATCAGCGGCTCGCCACCCAGCGCCGGATGAAAGAAGCCATAGCAGCGCCGATCGTGCGGCAGCAGCCGGTCGCGAAGTTCGTCCCAGGTCGCGATGGAATGGACCGCCTCATAGCGGATGATCCGCTCCAGCAGGTCGGCGGAGCTCGACCAGTCGATCCGCTGCATGACGAGAAAACCCCGGTTGAACCAGGAATGGAGCAGGTGGACGAAATCCTCCTCCAGCGCGCGCAGCCGCGGATGTTCGGACAACAGGCGGAGCAGATCGGCACGCATATCCACGAGCGCGTTCGTGGCGCCGGGAGCCTGGTTCAGCCGTCGCAGCACTTCCTGACGCGGCGGCTCGGCCGCCTTCCCGACCAATCCCATCAAATGCGGGGAAGGCGCGCGATCATATGCCGCCAACGCGCTGCGCACCGCCGCCGGATCGGCCCAGTATCCGTCGGCAAGGCCGACGAGCACGTCCCGTTTTCCGTCACCATCGAGTGAGCGATAGCCATCGAGCAACCGCTGCGCCAATCCGACACAAGCCGACTGGCTGCTCTCGTCGAGCAACGCCTGGGCGAGTTCCAGCACGGACTCGGCGCTCCCCTGCCCTGCTGTCTTTGGCCGCGTCGCAATCTGGAACCGGTTGAGGAGCCTGTCACGCGTCGCCCGCGCCAGAAGGTTGTCGAGAAGGGCACGTAGGGAAGTCGCCATAGCTCACTCTAAAATGTATGTGAATTCACGTCGAAATACGAATCTTTGCATACGCGAATCAATCTATTCTCATACATAGCATACAGAAAGACATCGTCATGCTCAAAAGGCAGTAGTTCGGAAGCGAGGCTTTCCAAAAGCGGACGGGCTGTTTGTGGCCGAACACAACCATTCGGCATCCCGGAACAATGCCGGGTTCGAACTATATATCTGAGTGGGACGGGTACACAGCACGGACCTCGACAGGTCGAAGCACCGCTACGGATATGTGACGTCGAGCACCGCAAGGAAGCCAAGCGTTACCCCAAACATCAACCCTCGTGAGCAAGGCGCTTTCCGCCCCGAGGTGCGGCGCGGTCATGTCGAATGGCAGCTGACGAAAACCAACAGCGAAGGCCGGGCGACCAAGGCCCCCCGTTAACGATTGGCGCGTGATCCTTGGCTGCAGGGGAAAGGACGCGATCGCTTCGGCAAACGAATCAATGGTCATTCCGAATAGGTGGACTTGCCCGTCCGCCGAGAACCCCTTTTTGAGGAGCGTTCGTCAGATCACCTCGCCGAGCCGCAGCCAGGAACTCGACGCCTCCAGGCAGCGCGACGTGCTGTTCCGCGTTGAACCGCCAACTCGCAAAAGACTAGGCGGCCATCGCCACGATCGGCACGACCGCGCGCGCGACGAGCTCGTCGAGCCCTTCGGTGATCCAGCGCGAATAATGCCGCTCGATCATCGCGACCGAGGTGTCGTGGAGGGCGGCGACCAGGCGGATCGGCAGCCCGGCGCGCAAGCCCCGCACGATCGAACTGTGCCTGAGCGCGTAAGGGATGGTCGCCGCCGGCAGGCCGGCATCGGCCACCGCGCGCTTCCACATTCGGGTCATCTCCGATGGCGCGCTCCAGGCCCCGCGATCGACCCGTTCCCATTCCATCGGCGCGACCTGGCGCAGCCGCCAGTGCTCGAGGAGCGGCGCGGAAAGCGGCCGGCCGGTAACCGCCGGCGCGATCGCCGCCAGCGTGTCGGCGCCGACCTGGACGCGGATATATTCGAGCTGGCGCTTGCGGCCCTTGTACGACTGCGGGACCATCAGCCGCGACTGTTCCGCCTGGACGTCCCCAACGCGCATGCGGGCGATCTGCGAGAACCGCGCGCCGGTGGCTGCCAGCAGCACCACCAGCCGTCCAAAATCGGCGTCGATTGCAATGGCGGCGGCAACGATCCGGCGGACCCGGTCGTCGGGCAGAATCTGGTTTTCGCGGGCATTGGCGATGAGCACCTCGGGCGCGTCGACCTTGAGCCCGTATTTGATCGTGGTCGGCAGGTCAGCGGGCATCACGCGGCGATTGGCGATGAACGCTGCGTTGAGCGCCGCCTTCAGATCGTTGACGATGCGCTGGATGCTCGCCGGCTTCCGGGCGGCGAGGCGCAGCTGCCAGGCGATGAGATCGGCCTCGGTCAGGTCGGCGAGCCGCACGTGCGGCAGCTTGCCGTCTTCGAGAACGAAGCTGGTGAGCTTGTAATGCGCGTCGGACTTGACCACCCTCCCCGCCTGGCTCGAGCGCCGCGCGTCGCGCCAGGCGATATAGGTGTCGACGGCCTGGGCGACGGTCAGGTCGGGATCGTTGGCAGCCGCGGGGACGCCGCTTGTCTCGAGCTCGATCCAGCGAAGCGCCCGGTCCATCGCCTGCTTGTAGGTGAAGATGGTGCGTCCGTCGGCCTCGAGCGTATCGTCGGCCTCGCCGATCGCGCTCGTGACATAGTTTGCGATCGCCGGATCGAGATAGCGGGCAACCCAGGTGCCTTTGCGCGCTCCCCGGCGATAGCCGAGATGGCGACCTTCCGAGAGCGCACGCCAATAAGGTTTGTTGCGCACCGCCAGCCGCCCGCGCGCGGTGCGGTCCTGGATCCGGTGCTCGACGACGGTACGTGCCATGATCGTATGTCCAAAACGCGTCCAATATAATAGCTGGATTGGTTCGGACGGGCAAGGATATAGACAAGCTAAGTAATTGATTTATAACTAGTCCAACGGCGTCCGGCGGCGTTTTAGGCGGTCCCTTTCACGGCTGAAACACGGGTTCGATTCCCGTAGGGGTCACCAGCGCCAAGCGAAAAATGGCAAAGATCCGCCCTTTCGGATGATCTTCCCAAAGTCGCCCCCATTTTTCGCCC